>Ga0307487_1000059_pt1 | contig 90083 bp, 96 predicted proteins | sample CBIW12metaG_FD_203665 | JGI IMG/M metagenome (GOLD analysis project Ga0307487, IMG submission 203665) | Sea-ice brine microbial communities from Beaufort Sea near Barrow, Alaska, United States - CBIW 1.2 | ecosystem: Environmental > Aquatic > Marine > Coastal | place: USA: Alaska | collected... | reverse complement strand
GAATGGAGATTACGCGACCAGAGCTATCAGATTAAAATGACGCAGCTAATGAGCAGTTAACCACACAACAATCCTGGTGAGACAATCCGGCTAAGAGTTTGATTCTTTACTGAGGCAATACGACCGGTCATCCTAATTGTCGCCGAACAGGCGGCAATGCCGCCCGGAAGGGATGGTCGTTATGCGGCTGCGGCGGTCAAGGATATTCCCTTGATAGCCGCGATCAATGACTGCGCATGTTCCCATGAGTCGAGGTCACTGATGACCATCGGGAGTGAGCTCGGGGTCGCCCGGGATACACTGAAGAATGGCTCACCCAAGGCCTGCAACTGCTCGTCTGGATCATAGTCAGTGATGAAGGTTTTACCGTCCGAATCCCGAACCTCGACGCAATGGCGCGCCGTGTACTCTGCTAAAGGGTCCAGAAGGTCGCGGACTTTAGTGCCATAGCCCTGCATCAACACCCATACCATCCGCATGTCCTCGGCCCGGATCGTCTCACCGGGGAGGGCGCCAAGGTGCCCAAAAAGCTCAAAGGCCTTGTTGATACACGCTGGAACGAACTCTAAGTCAAATGGCTTGTGGTAAAAATTACTCACTTCCGCATAAAGAATCTCGATATGCTTCGCAAACTCAATCATCGCGAAGCGCGTCTCAGCCACGTAGATTTCGAAGTGCATTCGCTCGATGTAATGGGAAAGATCGCTCTTACTATCCCACATCGCACAGATTTGGATGTTCTCCCAGACACACATGGATGTGTAAGCCAGTTGAGCGGGTTCTGATTGATGATCCATTGTGTGTTCTCCTGTCTGCGTTTGTTTGCCTAACCTGTAACCATTTTATCAGAACACACACACCGTGCAAGGTGTATAATTAGGGAGTTTTCCCGGCGCAGCCGGTGGCTGGCCACACGGCCTAAGTGCACAAAAAAGGGGCTCGGCCCCTGGCTGGCGGAACGCCAGACAAGAAAAAGCCCCGGCGTGCGAGGCTGATGGTTTTGATCTCCTATTTCAGGGTCAGGTAACTAAATTTTTAAAATGTTTCGTCGGGATTTGAGAGTTTCCGAATGTCCACAATGGATCGTCCGTTGGTGATAAATTCAAAGTGGCTCGTCTGGACAATGGACGTTACCTTCTTCGGCGTGAATAATCCCCAACAGGTTTGCCCTGGCGCACGAACAGACCAATACTGAACTCCTTCCGATCCATCCGCCCGCAACTTCGCTCCCAGCGCCCGCGAATCCGTGTAGGAGTCAGCATCATAGATCGAATTGTTGTGCTCGATTGTGGTCGCATCATGAATCAGGTCACCCGAAAAAACGCACGACAAACCCCGAAAAATGAGACGGTCAAACTCCAGCCCTTCAACCTTGGAAATATAAACCTGCTGGTGATAGGCAACTTCCTTGATGGCGGTATCCATCGTATCGGCAATGTACAACATGCCGTAATCGCCGTTGCTGAAGCGGCTTCCATCCGGTGAAACATGGGTAAAAGGCGCTACAGCATAAGAGCAGCCAGGAATGCCCCACGGCATATCCTGTGTGTCGATGTAAGCCAGTTTGCCTATCTCTATTGTAAGCCTAGGGTTGGTAAGGGCTTGTAGATCGTAAAGATCCTCAAAGTCTTCCGCGCTTGCCACGTCATCGAACAGCTGGATGGTTGGCAATCTGGAGTTGACCAACCGGTAACCCTTCTGGCTCGTAAGCATGTTCGCTGGCAGCGCAATACCCATTACCAAAGTCCTCCGCGAAGTGTATCTATCCGCTTGTAGGTTTCATAAAGGGCCCCAAAATCGCCTGTTTCGATAACGGATAGAGGCGATCTGCCGTTGAAAAAAGGATTGTGGTTCTTCATGCTCATAAACTTGTACACGTTGTGCGTATTCTCAAACACGATGCGCAACGCTTGGTGGATGTTCAGCAAATAGCTCAGTCGCCTCAATTGGTCAGCGTCCAGGTTGGCTTTGTCTGGGTTGCTGCGGTATCGGTAAAACGTCGCTCGCGGGAGTCTGAGGATGGCTTGGGCCTGTTCAGGCGAGCACCCCCATTTGTCCAGAATGTTCATAACGGCTTTCAAGCCCTTTACGCCCATGCGATTCAGGTCGGCCTGAGATTTCGTTTTTGCTGCTGCCTTCATGGTGTTGCTCTCCCTTGGTACGGCTTAACTCCATATGTCCCATTGTAGACTTAATATTATGTTTAGTCTATACCGGGACTGGGTCGCGCCTAGGGATTACCAGTCAAACAAATCAAAACAGGGAATCACTGGGGCACCCCCATCAAATTCGATCATGCCAAACCCAGCACTTGAGGCCCAACGGATGATTCGCAGTAGGGTCAGTGAATGTCCGTGGCGAAGGTCATGATCCGAGTCAGGCCCCATCAGCTTCATGAAAAAGCCGGTGTCGCGCTCAAAGATCAGGTTCTCATCGGAATTTTTAGCTGCCTCACTCAGCGCGTCGCGATCTAGCTCGGTAAGGTGTCCTGTGCTCATCGAGACTACAGCGTAGGTTTCAATACTCTTAAGGTCTGGCAGGATGATGGCAGTGTGTTCCATAGCTGAAGTTCTCTAGTCTGTGATTGGTGGCGGTTGAGAGGGCGGGTTAGCCGCCCTGACTGAATTAAAAGAGTGCAATTTGGTTTTGTGCTGTAAGCACCGGAACGGGAAAGCCCACGGCCACAAATCCAACAATCGTTATTTCTTCCTCGGACTCTTCCTCGTTGCAGAAATCAACAAAGTCTCTCCACGCCTGGCGCCATGATGGGTAATCTTCATAAGCACCCGCGCCCGAGGTGACAAACTCCACAAAGTCACGCTCTACAGCCTCAAGGGAGGCGTTACCGAAATCTCTTTTGACCATGACGGCCAGAGCTTCGGTATTGAGTAATGAGATGTTGTCTGCGTTGAACATGTTGTATCCCCGCCTGCGTTCGTTGACCTAACCTGTAACTAATTTTACCAGAATATATACACCTTTCAAGGTGTATATCAGTGTTTATTGCCCGGCACAGCCGGTGCGTAGCAACCGAGCCTGAGTGCACATGAAAGGGCGCTTGCGACCAGGGGCTGGCGGAATGCCAGACACAAAAAACCCGCGTCGTGGCGGGTTGAATGGCGTCATTAGCGGTACCGGTTAAGCGCTGGCGGGGAAGATCTCCTTGAAATTTATTGAACCGGATTCGTCAAGAGTTGGGAAGTTGACGTAAACCCCAGTAGTGGTGCCGTCGGGCTGAGTGAGGTAAGTGATATCGTCATCACCCACATCCTTAATATCATAATCAATAACGGCAAAAACAGCCTTGGGAGCACGCTCGCCGTCACTGAAAATCTGCTCGACAAATCCACCATAAAGTTCAATTGCAAACCGAAGCGGCTCTACCTGTGCAAGTGCGGTGAACCGCCGCTGAATTTCGTTCAGAACCGTAATGGAATGATTGATCGATTTCGGATTGGGCTGCCCGCCATTGGCCAAGAGGCCCATATAGGAATGAATGGCAGTAAAAAGCTCCTCAGTTTCCAGGTTGCTCGCACTCATACTTCGTCCTCCAGTTCAGGCCGTAGGGTGCTCAGAGCTTCATTTCCACCCACGACCATGTTGTCCTCAATCTCTCTCGAGCTAACCCGTTCAAGCTCTTCTGGGGAAAAGATCGCAATTGCATATCCCTCTGCTCTGAGCTGTTGAATGATATATCGCTGATGTTCAGTCATTTAATCTCCGGTGCTCACATATCTGCGTTTGTTGACCTAACCTGAAACCTATTTTACCAGAAAAAGAACACCTTTCGCGGTGTATTATTCACAAGATGATTCCGGCGCAGCCGGTGCGTAGCAACCGAGCCTTAGTGCACAAAAAAGGCGCAGAGCGCCCTGGGCCGCCACGACAACAAACCTTAAATCGGCGGCTGACGACGAAATTAACGATCTCTGTGCCGTGATGGTCTGACCCTCCTGTTCGCAACGGCACTACCTCCGAATCGCCACTCGCAAAGACTTACAGGATCTGCCGGGAGAGGCTAAACACGACCATGGTCAATGTTGCGCTAAAGCTGAAACAACGGAGGGGGGAGGCCGCTGGATGCGCGCCCGGGTAAAGGGTGGGTAAGGGTATACGGTCAGTGCGTGGGTGGTGATCGTTGATGCACTCGGCAACCAGCGGTCACCATCCCAGCGCGGCGACTTATTTGAAATCTGACCTGGTTAATCTGCCCACAGTACTTGCTCGGCGATGGACCAGTTTTCCATGCGGTCGGCCTTCTTGATCGCTTTCAGTTCCGATTTCAGCGGGGCCCGGTAAAAGCGGCGCCCTTGTTGCTCCGCCATGAGCAGTACACCTTCCTTGACCAGCCTGAAGAAAAGGTTTTCAAGGTAGTGGGCTGTAACCGTGCAGTCCGGCGTGTTTCTGGAATAGTTCTCGATGAACTGTAGGCCCGGCAGGGTTGAGGCAATACCGTTTTCTGTGAAAACAGAGACATCGGTATAGGCTCGACGCTTACCCGTGTTTGCACGTTTTAGGATGGCGCGTATCAGATTCGGCTCGTAGTGCTTTAAGCGTTTGGCTTTCTCGGCAACGCTGAGCCCTTCAGGAAAGGCGTAGATATCAATCCAGCGCAGCGATGACGTTTTGCACGCAGACATGCCGTGAGCAATGGTCACCATTCTATCCATGGAGATTATGCCGGAAAGATCCTGGGGGTGAACGAACAGATCCTCTGAGTAATCATCACTGGCATTGCCTTCGGTAGCGTTGAAAACCCTGTTACTCCAGCCCTCCGCCCGATGGAAGCTAACGTCCATGCCTGCATCACTGAGCACTTTCCCAATGTTGGCTTGTGTGCTTTTTTTGTCATCATTGTTTTGAAAGCCGACTTGCTGACCCATCTCATAGCTGGGGGTGTCAATTCGGATGTGCACTTTGACGAACTGTACGCCCGGGCTGAAGCCGGCTGGGAGCTGATCTTTCGCAACACGGTGAAGTTCGTACTGCCCTATGTCGTTAATGGGGTGATCGTAGCTGTGTAGTGACATTTGTTTCTTCCTCAAAATAGGGTGGCTGAGCGGGCAGGTAGGCGGCAGGAGCCCGCTCAGCCGTAAAAGCTGCTAAGTGCCGCCCTGCTTGGATTAGGCCGCTTGAGCTCCCTGGGTGACCTCAGGGCCGTGGACGAATGAGATGTTGGGATAGTGTCCATAAGCGAGGTACAGCTCACCTGAGGGGGTCTGACCGAGCGACACCGGCTGGCCCACGATCTCCGAGAACTTGCGAACCGTAATAGGCTGACCAATAACATGCCCCAGATCAGCCGAAGTGGTGTGGGGGTTAATCTTGATGTCGTCAGTGAAAAACGGGATGGGGGTGTGCTCTACCATGATCTTTACTCCTGCCGTGTGATGTTAGCCTAACCTGTGAACCATTTTACCAGAAATGGTTCACCTTGCAAGGTGTATTCAAATTGATTTCATCCGGCGCAGCCGGTGGCTACGCCACAAGGCCTTAGCGCACAAAATAGGGCGCTTGCGCCCATCAGGCATGAGAACAAAACACCTTGCGAAGTGTGTCAGTTAGGAAATTACCGGGATGAGATCAGAAAAAAACACCTGAGGAGGTGTTTATGCAGTAGGGAAGTAGAGGGTGCCTCGAATGCTGGCGGATGGCGGTGGGCGGACAAGCGCCGCCACTTTGCCTTGCAGGTAATGCCTATGTCTTCCGCGGCTGATGAGGGCTTGGCGATGCTGGCTGGCGCCAGCATCTTCCAGGATTATTGGGCGATCAGCGCCAAGTATTCAGCTTCGCTCAAAACAGTAGTGCCTGCCTTCAGCGCTTTATCAATCTTTGACTGGCCCGTCTTCTCGCCCGTCACCAGATAGTCGGTTTTATTGGATACGCCGCTTTGGCTGATAGCACCTAACAACTCCGCCTGTGCAATCATGTCGCCGCGACTGCCGCGGGTCATAGAGCCGGTAAACACAATGTGCTTGCCCGATATCGTTGACTCCACAGAAGCAACCTTGCTCTGCGTGATCAGGATTCGACGCAGCGTGCGATTTAAAAACAATAGGTCTGCTGCAACAGAGGGCAATGTGGTGCTGATGGACATTGCCGTTAATTTTCCAAAGCCAGGTATTTCCTCGATCTGCTCAGCCGTGAGATTCGGAACGTCCGCCAGCGGATAGAGTTTCAACAATTTTTTACTATCGCCGCGACCCAGATGAGGAACGCCCATTGCCGCCAGTATGCGAAAATCATCAACTGGCCGGGTTTGTGATTCACCAAGCTCGCTCACAAGGTTGGCAGCTTGCCCGGGACCAAACCCCATCCTTTCGAAATCCTGTCGGTTGCATCCAAACACATCGCAAACTGAGGTCAAGCCCGCTGAAACGAGCCTTTCACACGCTGCCGGGCCGAAAAGATCGATGGTCCCCAGGGTGTGAAAAAAATGGTTGAATCGGGATCGCAACCGATCTGGGCATGCTTCGTTAGCACACAGAAGAAAGTCTCGAACTCGGTCCAGTTCCGTTTCACAGCAAGGGCAGTGGGTAGGGAGTGTTACATTTTTAAGCGGACTTACTGTCGCCAAGAATTTTGGGATAACTTCGCCTGCACGGGTAACGGTTATGACCGCACCCTCACCAAGGCCATTTGCCTCGACTGACCCTGCGTTATGCGCTGTTACGTTCGAGATGATCGCGCCAGAAAGCTCAACTGGCTCGATATTCAAGACCGGCGTGAGGCGCCCGGTCCTCGCTACCTGCCACAGAATGCCAAGGACTTTGGCATCGGCGGTGCCTGACACCGTTTTCGCAGCCATCATCCAATTATGGTGATGCCCGGTAGAACCCATTGCGTCCCTCAGCTGGGTGTTCTCGACCGCAAGTATGAGTCCGTCCGTTGGATACTCGCACTCACTCAGGATGTGCTCACGAATCTCGTGCAGTTGGGCCGTAAGGGTATCGGTGTCGGTGTGCCTGGCTGGCAGCGTGTCATAACCGACAAAACGAATGGCTCCGTCCTGCATGGCCTGCTTAGCTGCTGGCCTCATGTTGTCGGCACTCACAGCACCACTGACCACGTTCCGGGGATGCTTAAATTCTCCGGCCAGCAGTTCATCGAAATACGCCTGCGGCATAACAAGCTCACCATCACCCTGACCCTCTACCGCCAGCCCAAGGCCCAAAACATGGGAGATGTCATTACCCGTAGCGCCATCCCCGCGTGACGCCAGAACGCCTTCTTCCAGTCGCCCGGCAATGCCGTCCAGTTTTGCGTTGACCTTGATCGAAACCGGACATTGAAGGCCAAGGTCTGTTGCAGCCGCACAAATCCGCTGGACCCACTTCTCCAGATCAGCAATTTCATACGCTTTATCAGTCGAAAGCATAGGCTTTTTATGGCGCACCTTACCGATGCCAAAATCATTTTCTGGCTCGACCGTTGTCAGTAATTTGTGGTCCGGGTTACGAGCGGCCAATTCTCGGAAGTGATCGTCGTAGAGCGCATCCGACATGGTTGGGTTTGAGGTGTTCCGGTATGCGTTATTAGCGTCCGTCAGAATAATTTCGAGTGCTTCAGTGGATAGTGCGGTTAATTCAGTCATGCCGAGTCCCGGAGATAAAGTTCTGATATGGCCGGGATTAAGAGACCCGGCCCATTGCTGTCGTGACCATTGCCGGTGTCGCCCTTAGGCCTCAGCGTCGGCTTCTAATTTTCTGGGGGTGTTGTACTTAACGGCTCGCCCAGTAGCCCGCTCAAGCGCTGTCACAAATGCCAGGACAAGACTTCCAAAACCGCCCGCCCGATCCGCCAGCCAAACCTTAAGGAATTCACGACTGTCTTTAGGGAGCTTGTTGCCAATAGTGTGATTAATGGTGATTTCACGAACGGTGCTTCCGGCTTGCATGCGGAATAGCGCCAGCAGCTTGTTGTCAGCCTCGTAGCATGTTATTGCTTTGCGCTGAGCTTCTGTTTCGCATGCAACGTCGTTAATTGCAGTTTTCTGCGCATTGGTAATTTTCATCACATTAATTCCCGCTTGAATTGTCTACCTAACCTGAAACCTATTTTACCAGAATTCGTACACCACTCAAGGTGTATTAAAGTATTTTTATTCCGGCGCAGCCGGTGCGTAGCAACCGAGCCTGAGTGCACAAGAAAGGGCGCCCAGCGCCCCGGCTGACGGAACGTCAGGCACAAAAAAGCCCGCAAAGCGGGCAAGGGCAGGTAGGCATTTAAGGCATCACACGTAATTCCTGTCATTCGGCGTGACGATGGGTCAGGCCGCTTTGGCCAAGCCCTCGGTATAGTTTGCGATCAGCGCAATGCTGTTGTCTGCGAATTGAATGGAGTTGGGGTAACGACTCAGGTCAATCGCGCTGGCCTGCGGCATTTCCTGCTGTTCCGCGCTGAGATACAGGATATCTGCGGAGAACCAGTCATCGTTTGCAGCCATGGTGCCAACGGTCATGCCGATCTGGGTTAGCATCTCGATGCCAATCTCAACAAAGATAGCCTCGAAGGCTGGGACACAAAGACCCTGCCCGAGTATTTCATGGCCAACTGTCGTTGAGTTGCCAGCGATGATGCTTTCCGGGGCGCCTTTGACCCGGCAATGCTCAACCAGCGTTAGCAACCGAGTCAGGTTCGGAATCTCTGGGTGGATAATTCTTGGCTCGGTGCTGCGTACCTTAAAATATCCCCGTCCGATCGTGCCGACTTTTTCAGCATCGAGCGTCAGTTCCTGCATGGAAAATCCTTTACCCGAGGCTTTATCGCGTACAGCCTTGGCTCTGAGATAGTCGTAATTCTTCCAGATCTCGCTGTCGTTGGGGATGTCCTCGACGATATCAGCCAGTGTGGCCGGCTTGTTGGCAAGGCTTCGCACTTCTGGGAACAGGTTCATTGCGCTCAGGCCTTTTGACGTAGCGATCATAGCCAACCTGTCCCGGTTCTCGAAGGCGCCCAGCTCATTACCGTTCAGGACGGTTTCGCGCAAGGTGTATCCCCACTGCTCCAGAACGGAACGGATAATCGACATAGAAGAACTGGAGGCATATTCGACCACATTTTCTAAGCAAATTATCGCCGGGTTCAGGGCTTCTATGTACCGGAGGAAGTAGAAAAACATGGCGCCGGCTTGCTGGTGTTCTTCGGGATGGCTTAATTTGTTCTTAGAAATCCCACTCTTACTTGCTCCTACGCAGGGGACGCCCCCTGACAATATGTGAAGAGAAAGGTCGTCCGGCAAAACGGAATCCTGTATCGGCCCGTTTATTAGAATAGAGTCCTCACGGAAAAAATGAGGGTTGTTAGCGTAACTGCTGCCTATGTACCGGGAGTCCCACTCAACCGCCAGTTTGGTGTAGCTGGAGATGCCGACACGTTCAAGCCCACTGTGGAGAGCATGGTCGAGAAGTCCGCCGCCATGGAAGAGGGATCCGAGTTTGAGAGGTTCACCACGCATCAACGTTTCGAGAAAGTCCTTCTCCCGATCTTGAATGCGTTTTTCATCGACATGCGCCCGGATGGTGATCTTGCCTTTGAAGATGCCAATTCGCAGTTTCATAAGGCCCGGTAGCGAGTCAAGGATGGTGGCATCTTTGATTTCAATCAACGGCTTTACGCGGCCATCTTTAAGGGTTCGGCGCGAAACTTTCACGGTGCCAATAGAATCACTGCCGGGTTTCGGATGCAGCTGGAAGACATTGCTTGTGGCGTGCTTTCGAATGTGGAGAGTGGTGTCGGGTTCAATGCCACCATGACGGAGGTGAAAGCCTTCCATCCAGATCCGGCGCCCGCCTTTGCTTTCTCCAATCCGGCTATAAATAATTACGCTCATAATTCTCTGCCTGTGTTTGCCTAACCTGAAAACCATTTTACCAGAATATATACACCTTGCAAGGTGCATTATAGGGTTATTTCCCGGCGCGGCCGGTGCGTAGCAACCGAGCCTTTGTGCACAGGAAAGGCGCTTGCGCCTGGTTTAAATTACAGAGGACGAGCACGATAAGGCGGAGTGATAGACTTTGGGAGTTATTTGCTGAAACCGGTAGCTCTGAAGTTTACCAAGTGCGCGGAAAGCCTCGCCCAATGCGGGCGGGGATGGATAGCGCGGCCTCGATTGAGGCCTTGTCTGGCCATAAGTACTGTGTAAATATACAGTATGGCTGACTTCACCAAAACCCTCAAAGTCCGAGTTCGGGACAAACACGCAAAAGAGCTTCGGCGCCAAGCCGCTGAGGTCAACCAGGTGTGGAACTACCTGAACGAACTCAGTCATCGCAGCATTAGAGAGCGCAGCCAGTTCCTGTCAGCCTACGACCTTCAGAAATACACGAATGGGTCTGGAAAGCTAATGGGTTTGCATAGCCAGACGGTGCAGTGCGTTAGCGAGGAATATGTTGTCAGGCGAAAGCAATTTCGAAAAACCAAGCTCGCCTGGCGAAAAACTCACGGTGTTCGCCGGTCCCTTGGGTGGGTGCCGATAAAGACCGGTGCGGCAAAGTGGAAGAATGGGCAGGTGGCTTTCAACGGCCAACACTTTAAGGTCTGGGATAGCTACGGGCTGGCACAGTACCAGTTTCGATCGGGCTGTTTCACGGAAGACGCTCGCGGGCGCTGGTATTTTTGCGTGGCGATCAGGGTGAAGCCCGAGAAACGTTGCGGTACTGGCAGCGTTGGTGTGGATCTGGGCCTGAAAACCACGGCCACACCGTCTAAGGGCAAGCCGCTGGAAGCAGGTAACTTCTATCGGGGCATGGAGCATAAGCTGGCAATCGCGCAGCGGGCCCGGAACAAGAAACGAGTTCAAGCCATCCACGCTAAGATCCGCAACCGCCGCCACGATGCACTGCATAAATTTAGCCGAAAACTGGTCGATCAAAATGGGTTGATCGTTGTCGGCAATGTCTCCAGCGGCGGGCTGGCGAAAACGAATATGGCCAAGTCGGTGCTCGACGCAGGCTGGTCAACACTGAAAACTCTGCTGTCCTTCAAATGCGAGCACGCTGGCGGAGTTTTTATAGAAGTTAACGAAGCCTACACCACCCAGGCTTGCTCGTGTTGCTGGGCCATTGGCTCGAACAGTCCGAAAGGTAGAGCTGGTCTTGGAATAAGAGAATGGACTTGTGAGTGCGGTGTCGCTCACGACCGCGATATTAACGCGGCAAAGAACATTCTTGCCCTGGGGCATCAGGGTCTCGCAGGAGGAATCCTCGCCTGTGGCCGCAAAGCGGCTTAGGCCGGGGAGGATGTCAAAACTTCGCACTCGGATTCTTTGAGGATTTGATCGACCATTTGCTGGTACGTGAAATCGAAATTGTTGATGTAAGCCTCGGTGTCAGCCGACCACACGACTTCCGCCAGAGCTGATTCAGGTATTTCACCGGACTCTTTGCCCTGGGAAGTCTCCCATATCAAAGCAGATCGAAAGTCCGGGTCTGCGAGGTGCTCAATGGCTTTTTTGGCTGTTGGGAATATGGCCTCTACGCCATTTGCAAAAACCATCGGGTCCGGATAGCAAAGAACGCCGGTCTGTTGTTCCAGGTCCATGACACCCTCGCCGCTCGCCGGATTCTCCAGAATGAAGATAGGTCCTGTTCCGTTGTTAGTCGTATGAAACATAAGTTCAACTCGTCCATCGCTGGCCATAAGGTCAAAACTGATCCCACACTGCTTGGCATATTCCAAAAGCTCGGGGTTATTCATTTTTAAATCCTTAGAGTTTTCGCGCAGGCCAATAGCTCCGAAAAAGTCACGGGCCCCGTGTGATTTGATTTGCTGGCCCACCAGTTTGGTAACCGCTTCTGTAGTTTCTAATTGGTTTTCCGGTGCTTCACCGGAGTGCCGAAGCATTCGTATGCTGCCGATAACCTGACCAGTCGGGCGGTAGTAAACGGTGTCATCAGAATCCACGGAAAGTAACAACGTTCGTCCTTTAATTCCGAGGCAAATATTGTCCTGGGCTGCTTGTTTAGAGATCATTAAATTCTTACCGGAGGTTGCAAGTGTTTGAGCCGGTACACGGAACCTTTGGCGAACGCTTCCTGCCAAGTGACCGCAGAAAACTCGCGGCTGGAAAATCCCGGGCGTGTCGCCGAAATCACGTAAGCCACACCGCCGCGCCCGTCGCGAAATGTTGACGCTGAGACCCTAACGCCTTCGATGCAGTCCGTTGCGGTCCCGGTGACCTGCCTAGTCACTACATTATTTTCCCGGTCGTCTTCGTGGAACAAACGGTACACCGGTAATAGGCTCTGACTTTCTGAAAAGCCCCGCTCAAGATTATTTGTCTTGTCTATGCATATTGAATTCATAGTTTTTTTACCTGCCTGTTCTACAGCTAAAAGTTATTCTAACAGTTCATGCGCCAAAATTCAGATATGGCGCTATTCCACCGGCTTGAAAAGCCTAATCTGAAAACCATTTTACCACAAATAGTACACCGAGCAAGGTGTATTTTTTGTGGTAATTCTCGGCGCAGCCGGTGCGTAGCAACCGTGCCTTTGTGCACAGGAAAAGGCCGCCAGCCTGAGAAATTCGGTCCGGCAGACCCGTGATAGAAGGTATTAATGCCGTCAACATCTGCCACTACTAGCCCTACAGTTCCTGTTCCTCCGTTGGTTCAAGATCCGGCAACCACTCGACGGTTACACTACGATCATCACCCCAGCGAACATCAACGTACATTCCGCGGATGGTGACAACCTCGCCAATCATGCCGCGGGCAAAATTAGAGTGACCCATTACTTCTACGCCAGGGCGTAACTCTTTCTTGAGTTTTTCAACGCGCAGATGGTGACAAAAATCAGGCCAGAACCTGCGGAACGGAGAAACCACATAACCATCACGAACCATGACGGGGGTTTGTCCGGTGTATCCTTTTGAAAGTGCGTATTCGGTAACGTCGCGCATAGCGATTTGCCTCTTTGTTTATCCTATTCTTAAGCTCATTTTACCAGAACATATACACCTTGCAAGGTGTATTTTAATGTTAAATTCCCGGCGCAGCCGGTGCGTAGCAACCGAGCCTTTGTGCACATGAAAGAGTCGCGCAGCGACTTGGGTTACTTTCATTCATGCAAAAAAAACTGGCACTCGGCCAGGTTAATAACTTTTACCGGTTGTTAGTGGCATGGGTACTTGCGAGAAAGCCCTATAACAACGTGCATCCCGAGCGGCATTGCTGCAGCGCCAGAAGGGGAAAGCTTCGGTCTTTCGAAAGTGCCGATAGCGTCCGTTAAAGCTTCACGCACAACGGACTGTGTAAGCTGACGCATATCGCCAATACAAACGATGGGGCGATCGTCATGCTTGATAACGCCACCCCCAAAATACATCGCCGCGTGCAAACCGTCACGTAACCCGGCAAACAGCCCATTAAGGCTATCCCGTGCTTTGGCCTGCACTACATTCTGCACAGACGCCTGCTCCTGGATGCTGAAGTATTCAACCACGCTAACTGCATACGCTGCTGAGCTCAGCATTAGCGTCCCGGTAAAAAATCCGATTTTGATAATTCTGTTCACAAGACTTAAACCTCCTTGGTTCGCCGGTGTGTTCTTCCATCTCCCTAATGTGCTCAAAAGCGTAGTTGACCAGTACAACCTTAAACGACTTGTAGAAGCCCCGGCATTGGGCCAGAGCGCCCCAGTTTTTTGCCGTTTCACTGCGCATAGCTGGAAAAATTTGATGCCATTGACTGCAGGTCATCACACTCAGGCCGCATAAAGTCGAACGCAGACTCTAAAGAAGTGAGGAGTCCATTACCGTTTTCCGAGTAACGTTCAGTAAGCTCAGTGAGGCATTCCTGATATGCGGCCTTGAACTCTACCGGTACCGCGATCACTGGAGGGGTGTATTCCTTTTGTGAAACCCCTGCCCGCAGAGCCAGCATTCCGGTATCAAGCTCATCGAATCCTAAAATACGCTTCTGAAACAAATTGATTGTTTGCCAGAGATCCTTTCCGGACATATTAGCAACGCCCTTCTCGAATGCGAGAGCAACACGAGCCTCGGACAAAAACGCATCCTCAACGTTGTCCTCAAAGTCGATCATTGCGTACTGTCCCCAAAAACTACTACTTTGCTGAAGAAGGGGATCATCAGTCATCTGACCAAGCCCTTCGGGTGTCGCTTTAATTGCAGCTACCCGCGCAAAAATCTCATCATCGGCATTGCCATTTGCTGTGGATAAAGCCGATGCTGCTAGACCAATTGCCACCACGAGGCCAACTCCTAGGACGGCGCCTACAATGAGGCCATTTCGTTTTTTAGCTTCCATAAAACTTCTCACTCTGTTGTTGGTTGGTAAATTAAAAAAGTACGCCGCATTGGCCCTGGGTCCGGAGAATCGGCCGTTGCCCCATGTTCTCAAGAACATGGTCTCTAATAGACTCCATTAGATGATGATGCATAGGATAGTCGATTGACTGACCCAAGGTCTCTGTTGCCTGTTCGCATGCCATCCATGAAACGTCAAAAGAACCCGGAATGCCCATAAGGTCTTTCAGCAGGGCCTCAGAAGGCGCATACACGCGGCCACCATCTTCTATAAAAATCCCATCCTTGACCATCCGGGCTTGAGATTTGACCACCGTAGGAGCGTACGTGCTCTCTCGGGTGATGTAAGTACTGCACCGGCTAGATGTGCCCCGGCTTTTAACGGCGTAGCAATCCGTAACATCACGGCACTCATGCAGCCGGGCTTCGATCATCGGCCAGATTGATTGCTCGTTGCGGGCCTGCGGCCGGGGCACTTCAAAGCCTGGGAAGATGCTGGCAACCATCATGTACCGGGTACGGTTCTGTACCGAGCCGTAGTCCCGTCCGCACAAGGTCATATCTGTCACATGGTATCCCCACCGGCGCAGCATAGATCGCATGATAATTCCTGCGTGACTATCCTTGAACTGCCGAACGTTCTCAACCACTACCACCGGAGGTTCAAGGGCTTCGACTTGTCTGAGCATCGGATAAACCTGATCCAGAGTTGTCGAAAGATCCTCTACAGATTTAACTTTGGCACTGGCGGATTTTGCCGTTGAAACGTCATCGCACTGAAGGCTCCACACGCATATTGCGACCGGATCGCCTTCGTCGACCAGGCGCCGAAGCATGGCCGCGTCAACGGTATACATGTCCTCATTTAAAAGTAGGCGAGGGCTACCGTTGCGAAGGGTGTTTAAAGCATGAACTTCGTTCAGCGAACGACCAGCGGCAATATCGCGAGCTTCATTGGGGCGATATTCGAGAACCACGTCTGTTTTAATGCCCGCAGACTCCATGCAGTGGATATCAACCCCACCGGTCATCGCCACCAAAGCTCTGAGCGGGTCATGACCCTGATACCGCTTCCGGATGTTGAACACTCGGTTTGGTACTGGCGTGATTTTTATGTGGCCATTGCGCATTTTTACGTGGAAGCGCTCTGCTCCAGGGGGAAACGTCGACATCAGTGATTGGCTGGCAAACTCAACCACCGCTTCAAGCGGGTTATTTGACCGCTGGCGAGAGCTGTAGCTGCGCTTGTAGACCTGTAAATTGCCGTCATTGGCAGCACGAACAGAAAAGCCGCCGTCCAGCGATGGAACAGTGATCAACCGTTGCCCTGGGGCGAAGCCCATCAACGGCAGAAAGTTAGAAGAAAGCCGGACCTTCCTTCGGTTGCCCACCACGTTGAGGGCGAGTTGCTTTGTGACGGTGCTTGGAATATGAAAATTCGGTGTCATCTTGTGCCCCTGCTAAATTGCCCTAACCTACGACCAATTATACCAGACTAAATACACCTTGCAAGGTGTATTTAGTGAAAGGGCAATGTCCAGATGATAAAGAACGAAAGAAACCTTGCGGAAAACAACTCTACGAGCAAGTGTCCACGACAATCCGGGACCATCCTTTAGTAAAAGTTTTCAGCTGTATCTCACGGCGAGCCTGGTATTCAATACCCTCGGCAATTGCATCCAAGACGTTTTCCAGATCGTTTCGCACCTGCTCGTTACTGGCCCGGAACAGCAGCCATCCACGCCGGCAAAACTCCAACTGCTTTTCCCGGTCTTTCTTGAACCCATCAAGCGTACGTCCATGAAATTGCCATCCATCCATTTCTACGCCGATGTGAAAGCGAGGTAGTGAGGCATCCAGACGGTATCTTGAGCCCGTGAATGGCTGCAACTCCCAAACTACCTCCCCGCCGCTGTAGAAACGCCCCCAGCGCCGGACCATAGCCTGATAAAGAATGTCCGCGGGCATGACAGGCGGAACCGCACAGCTCTCAAGGCCGAGGTCCCCAGCCTCAATCAAAGACCGCATGCTTTTACCGCGCTGCCCTGTAGGCCGTTCGTTCTCGCTTTTGCTTTGAGCAAGCTTCTGAAGCTCAGCTGAGATCCTGCTGGCGGCCCGAAGACCGACCACCTTCTCATCCTGCAGCCGTTTCAGGTCAGCAGCCGATTTTATTCTCAGCGTCACTAGCCAGCACCAGTAATGAGCGGGTTAAGGCTGGTTAATGCACTGCCCAAAATCCGTTGCTCAGCACCTGAAGTCTCCTTGTCTTTTGGCGATAAAAAACTTCTCATAGCGGTCACGCCTTGGTTGTTAAAATTTGCACTTTATTGTATCAAACACAGTACACCGAGCAAGGTGCAAGTAGGGTTTTGTTTCCGGCACAGCCGGTGCGTAGCCACCTGGCCTATGTGCACATGAAGGGCGCTTGCGCTCCTGGCTGGCGGAACGCCAGGCAATAAAAAGCCCGCAGGCGAGGCGGGCGTTGGGCGTGAGCTGTCGGTCGGCCAATTAGGCGACTTTGGTGAACTTAAGTACCAACAATGAAAACCGATGCGAATGGGGTTGGTCGTGTTCGTCCCTGGTTATCAATAGCGTTTCTTCCGGGAAAGCCGGAAGGTTGATGTCAGCCTCGATCTGGGAAACTCGTCTCGCGATTTCGGCCGTAAAGATGTCGCTGTTCGACCGGGCTAATCCATTTTTCTGTAACAGTTCGGCTTGAAGCTGAAAGACGTCCTTTCGATCATACTGGATGACCGCATTATGGCCGCCAACGAAAACCAATTCCTGCATATTTGTATCCGCCTGACCGTTGATTAGCCAGTTGCAGTGGCGTTTTTCATCAACACGTTGCAGGATGCTGCGAATGCCGCTGTAAATACCCTGCGTGCGATAAACGGGGACAACGATGGTCTTTCCGGTTGACGATCGGTACTGGTAGCCCCTTTCCAGCGACCCGGTGCAGACGGTCAGTCGCTGGCGTTTGCCGGCCGTACTCAAAAGTGCATTGGCCGCGACCATTACCCTTTCAGCTTCGATTCCAAAGTACTTGCCTGACATGCTGTTCTCCCTTGTTTGTCTAACCTGAAACCTATTTTACCAGAATTTATACACCGTGCAAGGTGTATTCAGGCGCTTATTTTCCGGCGCAGCCGGCGCGTAGCAACCAGGCCTTTGTGCACAAGAAAAGCGCCCAGCGCCGTTGTATAGATCGGGCTAGGGAGTTTCCAAAAACATGTGTCTAGATATTAGAGAGGAAGATGTCAATTTCTTGTAGGCATAAAAAAAGCTGCAAACCGGAGAATGCAGCAAAAAATTCATGGAAATCGAGAAATCTCCAAGCGCATGTTAGCACAAAAAATATAATTAGATAGCTATTTAGACAAGTTGACAGAGCGTAGTAATTGTTCGCTTTAATTAAGAAGTCCACGAAACCGAGGAACATCAGGCGTTACTGAATTTATCTTTTTGTCCGATCTCAATCTGTGACGCCCTACGCTAGCAACGAGAAGCACCGCAGCTCAAACAAGTTTCGCAGCCGTCCATGTGAATGACTGCTCTAACGCTGCATTTCTGACAAACTGTGGCCCCAACAGGGTACTGATTTTCACTGTTTTCACCGGTGCCCAGGCTTTCGAACTGGGCCCGTTTTTCGTCAAGAATCTTCTGCGCATGTTCGCTGATCTCTTCATTCTTGATCATGCCAATGATCTTCATGTGTTTCTCAATAACCGAGCCCATGTCAGCGACTAGCGAAGGCATGAATACCCCACCTTTTTTAAAGTACCCGCCACTCGGATCGTAGACAGATCGCAACTCCTCAACCAGAAAAGTGCTGTCACCACCTTTGCGGAAACAGGCGCTGATGACGCGGGTCAGGGCGATAATCCACTGAAAATGTTCCATGTTTTTTGAGTTTATGAAGATCTCATAGGGCCGGCGCTGCTCGTGGGCTGTGCCTTCATTCAGAATGATGTCGTTAATAGTGATATACATCGCGTGCACAGCTACCGGTGGTTTGAGCTTGTAGGTTGAGCCCAGAAGGAATTCAGGACGTTCTACGGACTCATTCATCTGAACCACAGTCGGCGCTGCAACTTCAGCTGGCGCCGGCATGTTGTCGCTCTTGGCCTTTACTCGAAAACCTACAATCTTGTTCTCAATCTTTTTTGCGGCAGTGCTGCTCATCTGACTATCTCCTGTGTTCCGGCCTACCTCAGGTAACCTGAGGTAGGGGAGCGAATCTGGTAAAAGGTGTTTGGAGTGAATTAAGGCCCAATTAATGACGGTTCAATAACGATTATAAGTCCCTTCTTTGAGAGCATCGAACAGATTGGCGGCGTTGTGGATCTCACCGTCATACTCCACGTTTTCGTCACCGCTCAAGGTCACTTTGGAGCCGTCATCGAGAGTGAACTCGTACAAGGTGTTCTTCAGGTCCTCTTCGCGCACCAGTACGCCCTGGAATACCTCGGGGTTAAACCGGAACGTGGTACATCCCTTCAGCCCCTCTTTGAAGGCCAGCATGTAGATGTTCTTGAACTCCGCGTATGGGAAGTCGGTTGGAACGTTTGCCGTCTTTGAAATGCTGGAATCTACCCATTTCTGCGCCGCCGCCTGGATTAAAATGTGCTGCTCTGGCGTCACACTGTCCGCTGTACTGAAGTAATCAGGCAAAGCTTTGGCCGGGTCCTCTGAGAAGGGCATCGCTTCAGGGTTAACCAAATGACGATAACTCAGCAGTTCATAGCTGAACACGTCGACCTTTTCTTTAGTTTTCTTGCCTTCACGAATAATGTTCCGGGCGTAGTGGAGAGAAAAAGACGGCTCAATGCCATTGCTGGCGTTGTTAGCCAGTGATAGTGAAATGGTGCCAGTGGGAGCAATGGAGCTGTGGTGGGTAAAGCGTGCCCCTGATTCCTCGAGCGCCTTGACCAGCTCAGGTTCAACCGAGGCGATCTGCTGCATATAGCGGCTGTAGCGAGCGTGAAGAATTCGGCCTTTGATGGTATCGCCGATTTTGAAACCATCAGCTTCCATCTCCGGGCGCTTGCGCAGCATCGCACCGGTGACGGTGAAATCCTGCTCTAGAATAGGGGCTGGCCCCTTTTCTTTAGCCAGGACCAGTGCCTCTTTCCAGCCCTCGATGGCCAGTGACTTGTTAACCTGTTCGGTGAAAACGATGGAAGCTTCGGATCCGTAAGTCATTCCCATCATGGAGAGAACAGAGCCGAGGCCAAGAATGCCCATGCCGTGACGGCGCTTGGACAATATTTCTTGCACTTGTTTTTCAAGGGCCAGACCGTTGAGCTCAACCACGTTATCCAACATACGGGTGAAAATGCGAACGACCTTGGCAAATTTCGCATAATCGAAATCGGCCTCAGCAGTGAATGGGTAGTTCACGAACTGTGTTAGGTTAACGCTTCCCAGCAGGCATGATCCGTACGGAGGTAACGGCTGCTCACCGCACGGGTTGGTCGCACGGATATCCTCGCAAAACCAGTTGTTGTTCATCTCGTTAACTTTGTCGATCAGAATGAAGCCTGGCTCAGCGTAGTCATACGTTGAGGTCATGATGGCGTTCCAAATATCGACTGCAGGCAGGATGTTGAAAATGCGACACGCCACGAGGCCTGCATCGTTGACCACATATCCTTCATGAATCGGAAAATCGCGCCATAAAAACAGGCTTTCGTCGGCCAGATCCAGCCCGTCCGTTTCTGTTTCCTTGCGGGTAACCGGGAATGACAGCTTCCACTGCTCATCATTCTCTACGGCGGACACGAACGCCTCAGTGATTAGCAATGACATGTTGAATTGTCGCAGTACGCCGTTTTCCTGCTTTGCACGAATGAAATCGAGAACGTCCGGGTGGTTTATGTCGAATGTAGCCATCTGAGCGCCGCGTCGGCCGCCAGCACTGGAGACCGTTAAACACATGCGGTCGAAAATATCCATAAAGGACATAGGCCCGGATGTGTTAGCACCGGCGCCGGCCACATAGGCACCCTTGGGGCGTAGTGTTGAAAACTCGTAGCCGATACCACAGCCGGCCTTAAGTGTCAGTCCAGCCTCATGCACAGCTTTAAGGATGCCGTCCATAGAGTCGGGGATAGAGCCGGCTACCGTGCAGTTGATGGTGCTGGTGGCCGGCTTGTGCTCTTGTGCGCCGGCGTTAGAGATAATCCGCCCAGCTGGAATGGCCCCGTTGCGCAGGGCCCAGGCAAACTCTTTTTTGAACTGCGCTTGCTTTGCTTTGGGTTCAACGCCGGCAATGGCTGATGCTACGCGATCATATGAGGCTTCGATGCTCTGATCGACAATTTCACCCGTTTTGCCTTTCAGTTGGTATTTTGTCTCCCAAATGTCCAGGCTGGCGGGTTGAAATGGAACTGCGATATTTGCCTTGGCGTTCATTATTTTTTCTCCGGAATCAGCTTTCGTGTGACGACTGGTTAAGATTCATGCTAACAAAAACCCACAAAATATAAAACTTGTTTTATGTTTCTTTGATAATCCGCCGAGGGAGAAATTTCCAGGACACAAAAAAGGCCGGGGGTTGCCGGCCTTTAGTCGAAAAAAATCAGATGCTGAGGTATTAACTTGAGAAAATAATACGGCCCAAGCAGTCGTGAAGTGCAGGGTCAATTGAGCCCTCTAACGAATGGTGCAGCTCATGAGTACCCACCAAGTCTCGAATCAAACAAAACAGAATAAAGAAAGCGTCTCCATTTGAATGCTTCTCTACGTACCTCTGAAGTTCGGGAGGCTCAGCCATGTCAGCCATGAAGAGCTCAATAAATTCTTCACGGAACGCCGGCTCATAAAGACTGTCCCGGAACTTAGGGAATTTCTCGTCGGTCACAATACCCACCAATCGGACCACTTTCATTAACCGGTCCTGATCAAGTTCATCACACCATTCCTGAAATCCGGTGAAGCGCTGGATCCCGTAACTGAGGTAAATCTCAATTTTTCGGCATAAAACATCGAAGCGATCGAGGGCATCTTCAGCGTCAAAGATGATTTCAGGGAGCATGATTACACGGCAATGGCATCGGGCCATGTCCATGTTAGCGCCTAATGCAAAGTAGGTGTGCTGGTCCTCATCATTACCGCTAAGCAGTAGGTCAGAAGTCCCAACCGGTTTGATAAGGCCTTCTTCCTCGATTGTTTCCAGTCCGGCAACGGCGGTCAGGAAACCTTGCTGAGCGCTCCGGCTATGCCCGTCAATTAGATCGTCAAGGTCTTCAATGAGTAATTTGCTCGCCAGCTGAATAACGATGCCCCCCGGCTGTACGGGCCTAAAATGCTCGCTGTCGCCCGAGCCGTATGATTTGAGGCCGGTCTCAATTAAGCGGATGCCCTCGAATCTTACCGTGCGGGACGGATCAGACAGGGTTAGCATCTGCTCAAGAGCCGTCACAGCCTCAACACTTTGCGGAATATATAGGTATTTTCCCTGCATTATCGCCACTCAGATTGAATTTCTATCTTGTAAGTTTGTGCGAGTTCATAAAAAAACAATATTCAGCGGCCAAAAGCACGTAATGCACAAAATAACGTTGGCTGCAGGTTTAAATTGTGTGCAAATCTTCTTCATCCAAGGCAAAAGAACAAACTCACTTCAGTTGGTTTAAATAAGCAACCTAGTGTAACAGGAGATTACGCGCACAGTTTCTCTGGTGGCTTAGAGTTTGTAACAATCTGCGCTAAAATTGACATCATAGCCTCAGAAAGATCACTTTCAAGAAGTGACCGGACAAAATCCGCCTTTTCCTTAGGAATTAGCATGACATCCGAGTGTAACGCTCGCGCAGCCCGTTCCAAGGTATCGGATTTAATCGGTGCACCCTTTTCCATGCGCTGGTAATGCTGTTGCGAGGTTGAGCATGCTTGGGCGATCTGTTTTTGATACAGGCCCAACTCCTTGCGGCGCTCTGCCAGTTGTTTAGCGATTGATTGTGTCATCGTTATATACCTTCCGAATGTCGATTTATATTGTTGGGCCATAGCCCCGCGTCAGCTACAATTTCTTTGATACGTACCGGTCGTTAACTATCTCAAGAACGTCTTCGTCACCATCAAGCTTTTTGTTGAACTCTTCTCTCCAAAACTCACGGTCCATCTGAGAATAAACACCTTGGGTCTGGAATATATTGTCATGAGACGTTCGGACAAAAATGTTGTGTACGGCGCGCTGACGGCAATGTTCATCTGCGATGTAATCTTCACAGATAACCTCAATGCCATATTCGGCATACAGGTTGAGATCGTGTTGGTTGTTAAGAGCTGTTTGCCTGGAAACGATCGGTTCGCCTGTTTCTCGCGCCATGTCGTTGCTGGTGTCAATACCGATAATGGCCAGATCTTTTTTGTAACAGTCCGCACCGGTGTTCCAGGAGATCGACGTCCGGAAACCTTCGCCTGTTTGATCAAAGCGACAAACAAGCTCTCCATCAGAAGTACGGATAATTTCACCTTTATAGGGTTTGTGCTTCCGAGGCTTCGCTGTTTCAAAATGCTGTACGGAAAACCCCCTGAATGAACGGCGATATGTCATGCCTGGTTCCTCTGGTTTATTCATTTGTCACTAACCTGTACACATTTTATCACAAAAGAATTGGCCGTAAATTTCACACAAGTCAAAATTCATTGTCCTTGGTGATGTCTGGTTAAAATCGTGGTGATAGCACCGCTGGGCTGCCACCCTGAAAAGCACCGGTTACGAACTGATTTGTGAATAAACCGGTCCAGGTAAATCACCGCAGGCACACCAGTGCTGTCCCGATCCACCCCCAGCGCCCGACAGACGGCCGGCGCAGAGTTGCCCAGTCGCACCGTGGCGATGGCGGCATCCGGTGAGAGATCGACGGAGACGTTAATCGTTGTATCAGACATGAGAGCCCCTATGCCGCAAGAGTCAGCTGTATGATCGGTCGGGTACCGTGCAGCGCCAGAAACGCGAGAACGGTGTCGGCAACATCAAAACGGATCCGGATGTCCAGGTGGTTCTTGAACACCACAAAGTCGACCGGGCGCCCCTCAAGAAGCTTGGTTCTGGAGTCAAAACGGTTGTGTGCATCTCTGAGAAGATTCGCACACTCGTTAACCGCAGCAGCCGCCCCGAAATCGCCCATTTCTGCTTCAACAACCTCAAGGTCACGAGCCAGGGTGTCGAGGCAGTCCCAGTCGCTGTAGGAGTAACCGCGAATAAATAATGAATCGAACCGGGCGTAGGTGATTAGCCGGTCACGACGTGTCTTCACCGTTGGGGTTGCTCCCATCTGGTGATCAACCAGGTGCAGCCGGCATGAAAGTCGGTCAGCTGCAGCCTCAAGGCCGCGTGCTTCAAGCGTTGAAGTCTGCTTAAGGGCGCTCTCAGCCAGGGCGCGGAACGGGTAGCTGTCTAGAAACGCCTGAAGTCCATCATTCAAATTGTCGATGTTGCGGAACAGGTGGTTAATGTCCATCTCGGAGCGATAAAAGCTCGGGGTCGTGTATCGCTCGCCTTTGAACGAAGCCTTTACCGTACCGTTGCCGGCATAATCCTGAGTTAGCAATTCCTCAAGCTCGCTCAGAAAGTTTCCGATGGTCTGGGTGACTGCCGTTGAGATCGTCAGAGATTCCGTTTTAACACCGACCGCGGCAAGGTTACACACGGCGTCGGTGTAGTCCGCTAGCGGGCGAGCCAGCGCCTTTAGCTTGTCGGTCATGCTTGCCCGGAGAGTCGCAGACAGTTGGTCAATGGTTGAGTGAGTCATGACAGGCTCCTTAAGCATCTGCAGTGAGGGCGGGTAGGTCGATGCTGCTGTACTGAGCAATGAAGCTCAGAAGGGCATCTGCACGGCTTGCCTCAACGGTGAATTCGGTTTTGCCTTTGAACACCACAGCAGACAGCACGCCACTAATACCAAGCACAGTGCGAGAAGGGATGGTTTCAAAGCCTGGGTAGTTACTAAGGGCCTGGCACACGTTACTGATAGCGCGCGATGTACCAGAAATTCCGAGGTCCGCCTCAGCAATCCGCAAAGCATCCACCGCTTTGGCAAGGTCTTGCTGGAAATAGAACCTGTCCATGCCGTTATTAACGCCACCGTACATCGAGGTGAACACAAGGCCTCTGGGGGTGAGCTTGGTTGTTTTCGGCGTATAGCCTTTAAAGCCAAGCAGTTCTGCAATCTCGTTCGCCGCTTGCTCATAGCCGGCTTTCACAAGACTGGCCGCCTGGCTCTGGATCAGACGCGCCATCGCATCAAAATCCACCATTGTTAAAAGTTCATCAACGATGACCATCTGAGAGAGATTATCGGTATCGGAGCATCGATTCAGATCATCGCGGAAACTTCTGCGGGCTGTGCCCGAGAACTCACGGTCCCGATCGCAAGGCACTGAGTAGGGATAGCGTAAATGATCGTTACGCAAAGAAATCACGGCCTGAGTTTCCGCCTGATTTTCAATAGTGGCCACGCCCTCAAGGCGCTTTGCCCACTCTTTCAGGGCGGCATCAATCACCAGAACGCCGCCACTGAAGCGAACCTCAACACCGTAAAATTCGATTTTCTTCGCTAGCTCGGCCAGAGCCTGACTGCAAACCAATGCGCCACTAATGAAAGCCCGAAGGCTGGCTTTCAACTCGTGACCGCTGTACTCAATTGTTGGCTTCGTAAACATGGTTTCTCTCCTGCTTAATAGCTTGTCTCAACATGAAAATAATTATATCACGTATAATACACCGTGCAAGGTGTATTAAGTAATTTTCAGGCTGCGCAGAGAGTTTTGTAAGCATCATTTGCACTCATCCCCAGCGTTTTATGGCAAAACGCCTCAAGGACTCTATCCATGTGCATAAAGACATCGGATTCCGTTGACCCGTCCCCCCAGTCAAGGCCGGAGCGGGCCGCGGCAGTCTTCCATTCGACCACCTGGGCCATGTACTCATCGATGGATCCGACCAGATGCAGATACTCAACAATAACCGTGGCCAGTTGGTCAGGGCGCAAAGTCCGGGCGATGGCCTGGGCCTCAGCATCCGCCGTCCAGTCGCGATTGTAAAAAATGATGTGGCTGGCCTGCTCAAGATTCAGGCCACGCTGGGAAACGCCCATACTGGCCAGTAACACCGGTGCCGGTCCAAACCTGAAGCGCTCATCAAGGCGCTTGGTGCGTACCGGTATCGAATCCTGACCGGTGAACAGCACCGCCTCAATGCCGCGGTCGGCCAGTTCTTTTTCAAGCCGCTGCAGCAGCCAGGGCGACGTGGCATAGACAATCGTTTTCTTACCCTGAGCCGCCAGCTCTACTAACCGGTTTATGGTGTATCGCTGCTTACTGGTCAGCGGGTTGTATCGGGTATCGGTACCCGCATTGGAAGCATGAGGCTGATTCGCCGCTTGGATGACGGCATTAATCCTCGCCAGAACTGCAATGAAATTGGAGCCCTTGCCTTCAAGGGCTCGCTCGCGTCGATCGCGCTCGAACCACTCCGCGAAATCAACGGCCGGCTTGAGATAGTGTTTCAGGTGTGGCTGGTCCCACTGCAGGGTATGGGTAACGGGTACCGGGCGTGGGCAACCCGCAAACGGCTCAACTTCAGGTTCATTCCGCAAACGCCGCTGCAAAAACGAGGCGGTCCAGTCACGGAACTTAACCACGTTGTTAATTTTCGGGATCTCACGCTTGGCACCGCCGCGCAGATTATCGGTGAATTCGTTGGTTGCCCATTCCAGAACCACGTAATCATCCCGGAACGAGTCAATACCTCGCATGGCACCGGTGGCCCGATGGAATAACCGGGACTCAAGATAAAATCCTCCGCGGATATCATAGGGCTGGTGAGCAACACCACCCCCAACTGCAGCTTTCGCCAGGGGCAGGATATCCCGGGGGTAGTTACCGATCGGTGTACCGTCGAGAACAAACAGTCTGCGCGGCGCCAGGCGGAGTAGGGCACGGCTTTGCTGGCTATCCGGGTTCGAGAGAATGCTGCCTTCATCGGCTATCACCATGCTGGCTCGTCGACGCAGTTTATGAGCAATGGTTTGTGTGCCTGTCCCGCTAGCCTTCAGACGGTTGTAGCTGATCAGATTAATGGCCCTGAGCGATGCCGTGTTCTCGGCCGATGCGATAACCTGCCACCGATCCGCGCGGATTTTGATTTTCTTAAGTTCACGGACCATCTCCGGTATCAATCCAGACTCAACGCAGATAAGCCCACGGCCAGACAAAAGGGCAAGGGCGATCGACAGTCGGGCCTTGCCGGTTCCCTGTTCCCACGCGGCGATAGCACCGGCCGGCTTCATCAACAACTCAATAAGAGAGTTTTCCTGAAATGGCCAGAGCCAGTTAATGCCCGCGTTACGAATCTTCGCCCGGTAGTGGGTCGCCAATTGCGGGAACCTGGCAATCAATCCCTCGTGCACAACTTGCCATTCCGCGTCCTGGCGCTCATCAATGCCGCCTTCAAGATCAAACAGCTTTTGCAGCTGGTCGCGGCGGTACTGGACTGTGTGACCTTCCTTCTCGATAACGTAATCCCCACCAAGGGGCATTACTGACACCTGCTCGCCTTTGCGGATGACCGGGCTTTTGGTGTTTCCTTGCTCCATCAGCATCCCGCGCTTCGCGGTTGCCTTGAGGTCTGAGATACCCGAACGCATCACGGTATGACGGAAAGGGGTGGAGGCCCGATCATGACGCTTAAGCAGTCTTTCCCAGAATCCCCGCAATGTGACGCTCACCTGAGGGTCGCCGCCCAGATCACGGATAATCGAAAGGGTGTCATCGAATGCCGCCCGGGGGTCGTCCTGCAGTAAGTAGGCGTCCAGCAGGAACCGGCCGTCACCCTGAAAATTAATTGATGATGGGTAGCGGTGTTTTTTACGCCCCTCCAGATGGACAGCCTCAACCAAGCTCTGCAGCAAGCCGTTCATCACCCGGGCCTCAACCAGCCCGCATTTGAATTTAAGCTTTAAGCGCCGGCCGTGGTGGTGTAATGACACTGTGTCTATGCCGGTCACCGGCGCAGTAATGACCGGCTCCGACAGATCAACTCCGCCAACGGTCATTTTTGGTGTATGTCTGGCAGTAGTCTCACACTCAAGCCCCAGATCCGGCCACGCGCCCTTATTGTCGACGTCAAGGGTACGAACGCCGTGCACAGGCTTGGCAGGGCCGAATACGTAAACAGCTGTTCTAACGTTCGCCCCTTCGAGCTTGAACGTATCATCGGGCAGAAGTACTTCAGCGTGCAGCCGGCGCCGGGTGAAACACTCGTCACGCGCCGACGTGGGTAGTAGGGCCAGCACTACCCGGGACGCGGCAAGGGCGAGGTCTACGGCGTAAAGATGGCTGATAGCGCTGGTGTTTGGGCCAAAGGTACCGTAACAGGTGCTTTGGTAAGGCTTCATCTGGGGGTGTTCGAGATGCAAGCCAAAAGGCGGGTTGATAATGGCAGCTCCGAAACCGGTTGCCGTTATCTCTTCCATGCCCGCCACCACGAATTCATGCCGGAAACCTGCGGCCGCGGCATCCGCGGATAAGGCATCAACGCATTGGGGGTCAACGTCACAGCCGTACAGATGGTGTTTTCCCTGGTGGGCAAATTGCAGCAATCGGCCAGAGCCAACGGAATTGTCGAGGATCGCAACAGGGCGCTGGTCGGCTTCGATGGCGCGATCCATTGACGCTTCAATTAGGCCCCACATGCCGGCACATACCCAATCAGGAGTGTAAAATTGCCCCTGGGCCTCGTCACGGCGTCGATGAAGATCCGCCAGGCTGACAGCCTTTTTGACAGTCGTGCCTTTTGCGATCAGTTGGCTGGAACTGCTGCGCCATGAAAAAGATGTATCCGACATTACCGATCTCCTGCTTAATTGCTTGCCCTAACCCGTTAATAATTATATCAAACAGTAATACACCATGCAAGGTGTATTGGCGCAGCAGCAGGCTGAACTTGCGATTTAATTTTTTGCCGGCGCAGCCGGTGCGTAGCAACCGTGCCTCAGTGCACACAAAATGGGCCATAGGCCCATAGGTATTGGCGCGCCAAAGCTAAAATCCTTTGGGCGCCCGATCAGCTAGAAAGGTCTATTCGGCATCCGTTTGCTCGTAGTTAGTCCACACCCAGAAACCGGACCCTATGGCATAGACATGGCGTTTTTCACCGTCAACCTCAATGTCGAATCCTTTGAAGGCTTCAGGTTCCTCCTCTGGGTAACCCATATCGCAGATATAAGCGTCTTTTTCGGCGTCGAAAACAACGTCGCCAAACGCTTCAGCGATCCGGTCAGCTTCCTGCTTCTCAAATGCCGGCATCGCAAAACCGTTCCATCGCTTAGGCTTTTGAAAGCCCGCAGCAGGTGGGTTCAAATAGTCATCGATTTCAAAATTGCCTGCCATCCACGTTTTCATGATCACTCCCGCTTCAAATTATTAAATGGTGTTGCTGGGTTTTACAGGTTCGTTAAGCGTACGAGATAATGAAAATTGGAATTGTTTTCGCCAATCTCCCGTTTGCAGGTGTTCACAACGGAATCCCAAAATCGCTGGGGCATATCAGACGCACTCCCTTCGCCCGTGCAGGACGGCTCAAGGGTGACAACGACGTCGGAAAAATCAGAGGGCACCGTTCCCTTTTCATGCCAGGTAAATACCCAGGTATCATCGCGATTTAGCCATTCACAAAACTCAGGGTCTGCAAACCACTCGGGCACATTCAAAGTTAGCCCAGTTAAATGCCCGATATCGACCGGCTTAGGCGCCGCAATAGGTTGATGAATGCCAGTGTTGATAGTCATGATTTCACCAAGGGTAAAAGTTCAGAATCACGCCACCCGCCGCCTTCAGCGCCGTTAGATAATTTGAGGTACCAAACAGCCTCACCCGGTACATGAGGGTGATTCTCTGTCCGTGGATCTTCCATAATGACTCGGCCGGTGTGGCCAAGATGGCGAATTTGAACTGTGTCGCCGGGCTGACACCGAGGCGCGTGCCGAGGATCGTCCTTGCTGCGACCTGCAGAACCAAACAGTTCGATATGAAGACGCTTCAATTCGATTATTTCGGCGGGCGCCAGTTGAGCAAGGTCGGGGGCATCGACGGCTGAGGTCGGGCTTTTTTCATGACGCTGCCACGCAATGGCCCGGTCGAATAAAGCCCAGTAGCGACCATCCGTGGTTTCAACGCCCGCCAATCCGCCAAAATTCACACCCTCGCAAATAGAGTCAATCATGGCGTCTTTATCCGCGGGCAACGACGCATCTGCGAGTTGTTCGAGATAACTCAAATCGCGTCCCGCATCGCTGTCAGCTTGAAGATGTCGCAGGCCTGCAAGAATCAGTGCAGTAACCTGAGTTTCAGTGGGTAATGGCATAACCGTTTTCCTTCTGTTTGATGACCTAACCTGTAAACCAGTTTACCAGAATTCATACACCTTGCAAGGTGTATATATGTGGATTTCTTTCCGGCGCAGCCGGTGCGTAGCAACCGAGCTTCTGTGCACAGCAAAGGGCCGCAGGCCCTGGGGTCAGCGGAACGCCAGGCACAAAAAAGCCCGCTCGCGGCGGGCTGGTCACTTTAAAAGAGTTTTACTTGCTGGCGACTCCGTTCAGAACCGTGCCCGTAAGACGGGCGCCAATTGCATCGCTGAGCGAGCAAACCTGGTTGATGTAGATTCTCGGGTGACTGTCATTAGGATCGTCTTCAAGCACTTCCCCTAGAAGCTCCGCCTCGAAAATGGCCTCAGCCTGCCCCTGATCATCTGCCTCGATGACGTGAACGGTGTCATCATCAGCGAACGGAACCCGTCCAAAGACCAAGAACAAACGACCGACGGGCACGCCTGAAAGTGTTTCGTTGTTCATGCCACATCCTCAAACAGCTTAGCCTTGGCTTCGATAGGAACAGACCAACCAGCCTGTTTTACTTTCTCGATCCAGTAATCCGCAGTCAAAATCCCTTCAATAAACGGCAGTTCAACATCGTACTGGCGTGCCAGGCTCACAAGAATAGAGTGAATCTCTGACGGGTAGCGCCGACACTGCTCGACGTAGACCTTGGCCAGAGAATTGGTGATCGCAAGAGGAAGTGTAGTACCTCGCAGCGTTTCGAGGTAATCACTAAGCCCGTTGTTGTCGCAGTAATGTTTGAAATACCGGTCAAACGACCCGTAGTATTCCTTAAGCCTGGGCCTGGAATCGAACTTGCTCTTCACGAAATTGCGGAAAGTCTGCATAGCGCGTGCCTCGCTGTGGTGCCTGCTGAAAACGGTGTGACTCGCTGGAGTCCATTTTTTGTCCTAACCTGTAAACCATTTTACCAGAATTATTACACCTTGCAAGGTGTATATAGGTTCATTTTATCCGGCGCAGCCGGTGGTTACACCACCCGGCCTTAGTGCACTCGAAAGGGGCGCAAGCGTCCCTGCTGGCGAACGACCAGGCATGAAAATGCCCGATTTAATCGGGCTGCTGGTGGGTAGGGGTGCGAGCTTAAGCGGCTCGATACAGACCCCTGATATCGACCTGCTCAAATGTTAGCTGGGCCTGTTTGCAAAACTCCAGAAGCTCTATCGGGAGGATCTCCAGTTCACGGCTCAAAGGTATGTCTGGCGAGTTCTCACAAACAAAGAATGCGATAAAGATTTCATCGTTTTTCCTCGGCATGTACTGCAGTTCACGGTCATTGGATAGTCCCTGAAAGATGAACCGTTCGGTCAGATCTGCCCGGAGCGCCGGGGCTATCCGGAAGTGACCACTGGAGCCGATATCATCAAACAGAATAGTCTGGGCCTGATCGCAAAACTCTTTAACGAAAATGGGATTCTCTGAAGTGAATCGAAGAACGTAAATCAGGGACTTGTCGCCGATGATCCCGTATGCGGGGTTGATTCGGGTCATTGTGGATTTTTCGGTGGTACATGCGCCCATGTGATTTCTCCTGCCTGTGAATGTTTGCCTAACCTGAGAACCATTTTACCAGATCATATACACCTTGCAAGGTGTATATGGGCTCATTTCATCCGGCGCAGCCGGTGGTTACACAACCCGGCCTTTGTGCACACGAAAAGGCGCTTGCGCCCCTAGCTGGCGGAACGCCGGGCACAAAAAAGCCAGCCGAGTTAAGGCGGCCAATGGGTCTGCAAGCAGGCTGAATAGGGTGACCGGAGCGCAGGTAGGCAGGCAGGCGCAGGCAACGCCCCGGTCAAAACGGTTACTGGCGGTCGGGGGTCTTATGTTGATCAAAGGGTAGGCCGTCGAGTCCATACACAAAGGTGTAGCCTTGTGCTTCCTTTTCCTCCAGAAAGTCCGCGCAAAGCATATAGCCTTCGCCTTCCTCGACCGCCTTGGTGTCGCAGTCGATGATGAGCTGCACTTTGCGAGGCCGCGTGTCCTGGCTCTGGAACAGGTCATCGATGTTTTGGGTGTCGTGACCAGTTGTCATACCGTCGTCTCAGGCCCTGAGCGCTCTGGAGCTTCAGTAACAGAAGTCGTATTTGTCTCTGACCACGCCACCGCGCACGAAGTCCTCGCCTACGAACTTCTCAATCTCCACCACAAAACAGTCGCGGGGATCACTGTGGGTGGCGACCATACGCCGCGCCATGTCGTGACGCTGAAGCGGGGTTGTCTGGTTGGACACCCGCCGACGATTGATGATTCTTTTGGTGTCGATGCACTTGACCTGAATCTCAAAGCACAGAGTTTGCTTGGCTGGGGTAGCGATAGCGTTGGTCATGGTGTTCTCCTGCCTGTAAGTGTTTGCCTAACCTGATAACAATTATAGCAGAATAAGTACACCCAGAAAGGTGTATTTGTGCGTTTTATCGCCCCCCGGCGGCTCGACAGGCAAAAATCTTACTAGAGGGGCAAGATTCGATATTGTTTATCTGTGAAAAATCATCGTTTTTTGCACTAATATTGTTGTTTACCTTATGACTCATTTAGCAGGTCTCAAGATACTGGGTTGGTGGGGATACCGACCGCTCAAAACTGAAAGTGTTACGTTACCTCGCGTTTTTCACATCCGACCGCCTTGAGGTTGTCGTTAAGTTCGGCTGGCCACTGGTGAACAATGCCGATCGTCAGGTCCGGGCGTGCATAACCACAAACCTTACGTCCATCTCCCACGCCCTGCAGGTGAATACAGCCGGCACAGTAATCATCTGCAGCGACATCCCGGGTGATAATGTTAGTGGAGAACGGATTGAGCGGGAGCTTTTTGAGTCCCATCTTGGCGACAGTTCCTGATCTGTTGAGTCCATCAATATCTATCTCATCTACGATCGCCAGAAAGATATCCTCAGGAGACTCTGATTCGCGCTCTATCGCAGCAATATAAGCCTGTTCGCGACTCAGATAACCCAGATAGCCTATACGAACCTGTCGCCGCACTTTGTTGGGAGTCGCCCCGGTACCAAAGTTGATAACCGCATGCCGCTGGCATGGGCCATTAGGTCCGTTGCCGAAGAATTCGGGGCGGCTCTCCATCTGCCCGATATCGAACTGAACGAAGTTATCTACCATCTCGGAGTATGGCGTATCGACGATCAGTTCGTACGGCGCCTCACAGCTGATGACCGTGATCTCATAATCGTCCAGGCATGAGATCGCTACTTTGTGGTGGAAATTGGTCAGGGCATGCCCGGCCAGATCCTCGGTGGACAGATCGCTCAGCGCGCAAAGGGTCGCCAGGTACCTGCCCGGTACCGCGCATGCAATATCTTCCGGATCGAGGTCGGTGCTGACCGGCGCTACAAAGATGAAAAACTGCATCATAATATTCCCCATTATGTCCGGTAAAAGATTTCGAAGCTGTCGTCGTTTTTCCCGAACTCGGCGAAGAACTCTTTTGCGCTGTACAGGTCGCGGAACTCACGAAGGGCAGCGGCCAGGGACTTGCGCTTCTGGCTGACCCAGACGCTTTTGGTTTGCGCATCCTGCCTCCACGCCTTCAGGACATGGAAAACCTCGATCTTCCGGCCGAAGGGCATTTTGTCGCTTTCCAGCGGCTTGAAGGCCTTGATGTTGGTCTTAATCATTTTCGGGTTCATTGAGCTCACTGGAAGTCCTCATCTGCATGTGTTTTGTCCTAACCTGAGAACCATTTTACCAGAGAACGCACACCTTGCAAGGTGTATTTATGCGTTGAATTTCCCGGCGCAGCCGGTGGCTACGCCACGAGGCCTCAGTGCACATGAACGAGGCGCTTGCGCCTCTGGCTGGCGGAACGACAGACACAAAAAAAGCCCGCGCAGGGCGGACTGGTAAGTGATGCTTAGACTAGAACTAAACGGCCTCGGAGGCCGAACAGCTAAAGTTGTTGTCCAGTGCTGGCAACCGCAGTTTCTAGGCCCCGGATGAATGAACCTCCGCTGACATTGAAGCCTTCTGCAGCGAGAGCCAGAATCAGAGACTCCATCCCATCAGCGGCTCCCTGTCCTACGGCATTCTCGATGTCCGTTCCATCCTCAAGCCTGAACTGTTGGGCCAAACTACTGCTGATTGAGGCTTCGCCTTGGTGGTTAGAGATTGAGATGCCGAACGGCAGTTCATGAGTCACCACCTTATAGCCGTCGACCACCTGAACCGGGGTTTGGCCGGTGTAGCCCAGCGATTCAACGTGTTCGGTTACGTCTTGCATGTGAGTGTCCTTATGCCGCTGCGCTGGCGTTTGGGGATGCATTAGCCTGGCACTTCACCAGAATGGCAATCATGGCTTTCTCAGCGCTTTTCCAGCTGGGGAAATCTGCCAGCCGCACGGCCGGGGCAGCGCCGTTAACCATGTGCAGGCTGTAGAACGAATCACCGAGACCGGTACAGTCCTCACCGTAGTTGGCGTCTTCCCGGTAATCGACAATCTCAGAACCCTGATCGCTGACCACTGTGGTGCTGTTCTGGATATAGAGCCGGCAACCGGGCCCCAACAGTTCAGGGATGGATACCGTCGAGTTCATCAGCACCCAGACAATGCGCATGGTGTGCTCTGTCAGCTCTTCGTTGCTGCGCACGCCCAGATGGAGGCACAGACGAAAGGTGAGATCCATAACCTGAGGCACGAAATCCATATCGAATGGCTGGTGGTAGAAATCGCCAATATCGGCGTACAGCTGCTCGATCAGCTCCGCCAGCGGCACCATAGCGCTGCGCAGCTCGCTGATGCCAACCTCGCTCCGGGCGGCTTTCAGGTAAGCCCCAAGGCCTGCGTGGTGGTTCATGTGCTCTAGAGCGGTTTCCCAGACGCACATTGATGTCTGAGCCAGTTCAAAGCTGTCGGTGTTCTTTTTCATGGTGTTCTCCTGCCGGTGTTTGTTTGCCTAACCTGAGAACCATTTTACCACAACAAATACACCTAACAAGGTGTATAATAGGTATTTGTTGCCCGGCGCAGCCGGTGGCTACGCCACAAGGCCTCAGTGCACAGGAAAGGGCCGCAGGCCCCTGACTGGCGGAACGCCAGGCTAAAAAAAACCCGCAAAGCGGGCAAAGGGCAGGTCACAAATAATAGGGTGGCCGGGGCGCAAGTAGGCTGGCAGGCTCAGACAGTGCCCCCGGTCAAAGTGTAGGGCTGGGCTAGCCCTCAAGTTTCATCAGATCTTTAGCAACCGAGCAAAAAAACTGCTCTTCGAACCAGTACCAGATATCCTCCTGGTCGGCACCGGGCAAAAAAAACAGAAACGGCTCGTCAATTTCTCCAACGTCGTTGACCGGAACATTGCCAAGCTCTGCCCAAAGCTCGCGGGCTTTGATCATCCGCACATTGCGGATCGCGGTTGCTGGGGGCTCATCGTTAGACCATGAATCGCGCAGAGAATCGACCGCTGCACTGGAATCATCCGGAATATCGCAGGCATCAACACCGTACATTGACTTTGACAGCACATCGATCAGGCTCAAATAAGAGTCCCGGTCTGTGTATGTCTGCGGTTGAATGGTGATCATCGGTCGTCTCCTTCTGGGTCAGTGGCCTGTTTTAAGCCGTTTATTTTGTCGTTCACAAGCGTTTGTGCGAGGTTCATTTTGATTGGCCTGGCGCCAGTCCCCGGTAATAAGGACCGCCAGCCCGGGCCCGACTCATTGCCGGGTGGGCTGGCGGATCGCTCGGTGTCAGCCGCTATCAGGCAGCGTTGAGAAGTGCGTAGGAAACGCGCCATTCCTTGCCAACCTCAACCACTGTTTCGACCACCGTAGCGGTCTTGGTGTTGCAGCGGATAACCCGGGCAGTGCGCGTCTGGCCTTTGTGATCAAAGCTGACTTGCATGTTTGGGTGGAGTGAATGGCGCTGAGAACTGATCACTGGTGGCCGCACAATCGCCGGGGCCTTGGACGTATCCTCAGCCGTCAGGCAGGCGTAAGGCACACTCACCACTCCGATCGGAATCTGAACCTTAGCCCGTGACGGGTTCATCTTGATGATCGTGCCCGTATGGACTGAGCCCCGGAAGCCAAAGGATACCGTGTCGCCGCGGCTAAAATTATCCATTGGGTCGGCAGCGGTGGGGTAGACGGTGGTTGCGTACGCGCTCAGTGGGAGCTTGCCGCCCGGAGGCGCTGTCTCTGTCAGCGTTATGCCCTTGGGTGCAACGAAGTCCTTGCTCCATCCAATCCGATCAAATGCACTTGCAACACGGTCCAGAACAAACTGGCCGTACTTGCCGTGCAGGGATGCCAGAATGGCGTAAAATGCGTGATTGTGAACAGAGCCCCGGGTTCTGGCGCCCTGACTGGTTTGCAGCGCATGCGCATACTCGTGAATCAACGAGTGGGCAATCAGAGTCACCGGAGTAATCTCTTTGTAGTAGCCGTAACGCTCAAGCTCTTTAAAGCTCAGCCAGCCTGATGCACTGGCGTGACCCAACTTCTCAAGAATCATCTTCTTGCCGATCGTGATGCTATGAGTCCGACTCCGAGGGTCAAACTTGTGGTACGTTTGCATGCCTTCACCGGCCCGGGAAGAGAAGCGGTTTGCTTTCTCGGTAATGTGCTGGCCTGCGCGGTCGTGCAGGTCGCTGAGAATGATCAGAAGATCGTTGCAAAACCTGCCTGCTTCAAAAAGAGTTGTCATAATTTCCTACCTGTTTGTTTGTCTAACCTGAGTACAATTATATCAGCCTCTGTACACCGTGCAAGGTGTGAAGCAGCAATTATATGCCCGGCGCAGCCGGTGGCTACGCCACAAGGCCTCAGTGCACAAGAGAGGGCCGCAGGCCCCTGGCAGGCGGAACACCAGGCACAAAAAACCCGCACATGGCGGGAGGGTGGTTTGTAGTTGACTCGATCAGTCAGCGAATCAGGAAGGGCAGTCAGCCCCAATTAACCAGTAGTAGTCGGTGCTTTTGTCCTCAGCGGCGAGCTTCAGAATTTGGTTTTCGTGATCAGCGATTTTTGCTTTGGCTTTTTCCCGCATCGTCTTGATGGTGTTCAGCTTGTTCCGATCGGCCTGAACAAGGACAAAATCAGGATCATGGCAGACTGGGCAGCGATGGGATTTGATGTGCTCTTTGGCAATCTGACTGCCGCAGGTTTTGCAGCCCTTGAGTTTGGCATTCGCCAGCTGGGTCCGCTCGACCGAAGCTTTGTAGATGTTTTGCTCAGCAACCGCCGTGGTACTTAAGGCCGCTCCACTCACCTGTGCCAGTTCTCCGATTTTGGCTTTGATACTTTCAATTTTTTTTGTGACGCTGGGCGTGGGCACTTTGACTTTAACCGCGAGCGCCGGTTTCCGCTTATCAGCAGCATCAGCGAGGTAATCCATAGCCCTGTCATGGTCAGGGAAGTGCTTGCAGGTGATCTCAAGACCTTCCCTTTTGGTTGCAAACTCTCCTGAGTAGTTATCGTATCCGTTCTCGGCGCGACTCAGATCGAAGATTTCGTTCCACTCCTTCATCAAGTCGGCTTCACTGCAAGCTTTGACTCTGGCCTCTTGGAATGTTGCACCCATGCTGAATACTCCTAACCTAAGTAACTGTTATTAATGTAAAACTTATTTTACCACAGAGCGTGCACCATTCAAGGTGTTTTAAGTTCCGGCGCAGCCGGTGGCTACGCCACAAGGCCTCAGTGCACAAGCGAGGGCCGCAGGCCCCTGGGTGGCGGAACACCAGGCACAAAAAAACCCGCTCACAGCGGGCTGGGTCAGTATCAGATCCGGTTAATCGGTGCTGTCCACCCCCAAAGCTGGTTTTGGAACGGCTCGCTGTGCATGGGCAATCAGATACGGGGAACCGATACAGTCCGGATCGGGGTATTCGGTCTCGTTAAGGAACACCACCGCATATCGCCCGGGCGGCTTATCTTCAAGCACGTCCTCAAAGACATCACCGACACAGGTATCCTTGATCTCAATCAGGATCTGATCAGTAGCCGACTCCAACAGAAAGGAATCCTGAAGCCCCACCTGAACAACCGCGCCCACAAATTCATCACCGGTCAGCTCTACTGACGGGTCAGCATCCAGCCCCTGGGTCGCCTGCCAATCGAGAATGCCCTCAGCCAGGTTAGCGGAGCCCATATCGTTATTACCGTTGACCTGACGGATGAAGGCCGCCAGATCAAGAATCTGATCAACATGTGCGTGTCTCATAGTATGTCCTAGGATCTCAGCCACAGCCTTTCCGCTTGGCTGAAAGAACTCAGGCTCCTGTAGCACGGATGCATCAGCCGACCTGGCGGCTCTGACCAGCACTCGGGCCAGTTCGTCCGGGCGGTAGTCAACCAGCGGACGGTTCAGCTCACGGTTGAACAGGTCTCGAAAATAGGCCATATCCAGACCGTACCGGTTCTTGCCGTTCTCACTGGGTACGGAAACCGTCTCCTGAGTGGTCAGCATTTCATCCAGCATATCGCCAAGACAGATTGGGATTTCCTCCTGTTCGGCGACAATTAGGATGACCGGTCAGGATAGTTGACGCCGAACATCCTCCCCTACGTCCAACTCACAGCCCATGAGCGAAAGGCATCGCGCATAGTCGGCAATAATCCGGTCGTCATCAGCTTGACCGGATCGCCAGCCGGCGCCGATTCTGGTTGGTACAGGGCCTTTTGCAAGGTCCCAGAAGGGACAGTCCTCAGCATGGCCGTCCGGATTCCATGAACAGTTGCAGGCGTTCGGCCGCACCTTCTGGATTGCGTCGATCAGATGTCCCAGTGCCAAAGTCCCGGTATCACTGGCGGTTATGGCTCGTGGTCCGATCAGCTGCTGGCGGTACTCGGCTACCAGCAGGGCATCCTCCTGGCTGGCCGGGCCCAGTGAGCCACCGTTCTCGATCAGCCGCTGCAGCGCCTCCCAGACACCACCAGGGACTGGATTCGCGTTCGCGCTGGCGAGGTATGCCAGGGCAGTACAGATTGCGCACGCAGACTCTCCGCCCCAATGCCGGCCCATAACGTCAGTGGGCCGGTTATCGAAACAGGGATTGAGCGGGTCGACACCGCAACGCTTGTCGAGGGTCAGCCTCTCAAGGATGGTGATCGCCGGATCTACTGGGTAATGATCTGTGTTGGCCATGGTGTCTGCCTCTTGTGTGTTTGCCTAAGCTGAACACCATTGTATCAGACTAAGTACACCATTCAAGGTGTATTAGTGAGGGATTGAGGTGTTAGTCAAAAAAACCCGCACGGGGCGGGCCAAGGGCAGGGTTAGAGTTAGGGTGACCGGGCGGCGGGTTAGGTTAGTGCAGGCAGAGGTGCCGCCCGGTCATGATCGTGGGCAGAGCCCCTATGCTGCAAACAGGTCGAGCTGTTCCTCCTCGATCCGGGCTGGTGCGTCGTGCTCGTCGGCATTCGCCGCCTTGATCTCGCCAGATTCCTCAACAGTCAGGAACTGGGGGTGATTCTGGATCTGCTCCAGAGTATCGATCGAGCCGTCAACCCGCAGGTCGCTCAGCACATGGTTGAACGCCTGATAATTGGCCAGCTGGCTCTGGTACCCGGCACGGGCCTTGATCACGCCGTGACGAACCAGGAACGCCATTTCCTCGCTGGAAGACTTGGCACCGCCCGCGAACTCGCTGGCGTACCACCACATGAAATCTTCGTAGTCCTGAGTCAGGTTGCCATCGGCATCCTGGAAGGCGGACAGGTCCGCGCTCACGACGTCAGCCTGACCCATGGAGTCATGGACGGTGCCGGTACCGGAGACGTACCGGTCCCGGTCGCCATTGGCGTCCACCATGACCGCAGGGGCACAGCCGCTGTCAGCGCCGATCAGGTCGCGCCAATTGTCACGGAAGGCTGAGCTGTCAATTAAACCTTTGGTTTGCAGGTACCCGGCCGTCAGCTTGGCGGACTTACGGTCGGCCTTCGCCTTCATGGCTTCGATTTCCTCATCCGTCGGCATATCATAGCGAGCGCCCTGGGCGATCGCCTCACGGATGCGGGCGAACTGGCCCGCACGCTGGAAGCCGTAACGCGCCCAGCTGAAGGCGATCAGCAGCATGTGCTCTTCTTGCAGAAGGCGACCAAAGCGGCGCTCAACCCGACGGCCCAGCTTCTCAGCTTTGGCCTGCACGTACTCGTCTTCGCGCTCATCGATCGTCATGGACCACTGAAGCAGCTTGATCTGCCAGTCGATCGAGTAACTATTGGCGAACACCCGGATCAGACCGTTGGCATCAGCGCTCTTGCCCATGTACATACGGTTCTCAGGCATAAAGTGGCCTGCCTGGATGACGCGGGACAGACGGGCCAGCGGTGCGAGATACGGGTATGAATCCAGCAGGGCGTTCATGGATGTGTCGACGGTCACCTTCTGGCACACAACGCAGCCACCTCGGCCACCTGAGCAGGGAGACTTCGCCTTTACAGAAGTGTTCACCTCAACGGTTTCGCAGGTGAACTCGCCCATCGCTTCGTAGACGGCGATTGTTTTCGTGAAATCCAGAGTCTCGAAGCCAATGGACTTGTTGGTACCGTTCAGCAGCTGCCAAACCTCGGCGGTGGTCCAGTCGGCGATCGGGCTCATCTGCCACAGACCGCTGTCCTGCTGCACGGGGGCAGTGGCCGACTCGTTGCGCTTACGCATATTCTTGGCCCGCTCGGCGCTTTCCTCAAAGCGGGTACCGATCAAGTTACAGATGGTCTCTTCGCCGTACTGCTTAGCCAGCTGACGTGAAACCTTGGCCATCGGACGGATCTTCAGGTCTACGGAGCAGGCAGCATCGCTACCCGCGACTGACGCAACACCGCGTCCGCCAATCATTTTGACCATGTAGTGGTCGATCGGATCGGGCTGAACCCATATCTGCTCGATATCCAGTCCACGAACTTCCGCCAGCTCCAGAGCCTGGGCAGACATGGCCTTGGCCAGACGAATCATCGCCGGTGAATCTACCAGGGTGTCAGAGGTCATGATCCGCACACGGGCCTGAACGCCTTCCGCCCGCATCTGGGTGGCCGCTTCGATCGCCAGGGCAACAATCACCGAGCTGTCCTTGCCGTAGCTTGAGCTAACGGTAGTGACCGCCATGATCCGCATGACGTTCTTGATGGACTCAACCGCATCCTGAACCAGATCACAAAAGGTCTGCGGCTCGCTCATCGCGCTGGTTGCGATGATCAAGTGGCTCTCTGGTATCCAGTTGGAAACGTTGTTGTCGAACATGATTCTCTGCCTTTGTTTGTTGCCCTAACCTGCAAACCATTTTAACAAATTGAGCACACCTTGCAAGGTGTATTATGGTTTAATTCATCCGGCGCAGCCGGTGCATAGCCACCCGGCCTTAGTGCACAAGAAAGGGCCACCGGCGCCTGTCAGGGGGAACGCTAGGCACAAAAAAGCCCGCCAAGCGACGGGCATTTCAAAAAATCAAAATCAAATATTAATCGTCGTCTTCTCCAATCAACCCTTGCCGACGAAAAACCTCACGGGCTCCTTCTTCGCGGGACATATCGTTACCATTAGCATTACCTTTTTCGAAAAAAGCGTGGATGAGTTCGATCAGGTGGTTGGTTGCAGCCCGCTTGCTGGGCACCTTCAACAGATCATCAGCGATCAATTCCATCATCTGGCCAGAGTCGTGCGGATCTCCGCCAGAAATCGACTGCAAAACCTGATAATCCTTGAGCGCATCGGCGTGTGTCATCGGTTTCTTCCCTGTATCAGGGTCAAATTAAGGCTGTGCCCTTGAGCGGCACCCCCAGACATGAGCCAAAGCTCACTCCGCGTCGTCTTCCAGCTCTTCCCGGCCGAGGGCCGCATCGTAGTCACTGACGTGGACCCATCCGGACACGTAGGCCCCGGGATCATCACCAAGGGATGCCTTGGCGCTATCATCAAAAGAGACGTCCCTGTGTTGAGCCGCTGCGATATAGGACATCTCAACCTGGTCTTCATCCTCATCATCGAAACGGTCAACCCTGGCCGAAGCCGCATCAACCCATACCCAGCACTCGACATTCCAGCCATCAATGACCTTGATCACCGGCTGTCCGTCATCAAATTCGATCTCACCGTCACATCCATACAGGCGTCGCCCGGCGTCTCGCGCTTTGTAGGCCTCTTCGAACAGGGTATCCGTGATGGTGGCATTGAGCCGGTCGCCACTCTCTGAGATATGTTCGGAGATGGTCACCTCCCCCTCAGACTGAAGCGTTGCCCGTGTGTTCATCTCAAGGGTAATGAATCCTTTCAGAGTAATGGCCAGGGCCTCGTTAATATCATCTGTTTCAGAAGTCTCAGCGTTTCGGAGGATCTTGAACCGCAGCGAACTCTCGTTGTTGGCGCTCATGCGGTTTTCCTTGTGTCAGAGTCAGCAGGACATGTGGGCAGATCGAAACCACTCGCTTTCCACGCTTCGATGTCCACGGCAGTTGCCTGGCTCGGTGGATGGCGGATATCAGTGGCTTTGACCCATTGGCTTACCTGCCGGGGTGCCAGTCCGTTCGAGGTGTGGCTGAATCCTTCAGTGTTGAAACCGTGGACCATGATGCAGCCGGCATTATCTGATCGGCCCAGGGTGAGCCGGTATACGTCACCGTTAATCGTCGTGAACGGCTGCGCCAGAAAGTATCGGTCTTCACCTTGGTGAGTGGTATGGAGAAGAAAACCATCTGTAACGGCCTTGTCTAAGCCCTGACGCCATTGCAGGTCACTAAAGCCCACGGGTGCACCAGCTCGCAGAGATTGCACGCGACCGGAGCTGGCACATACCCGGCTCATTGAAAGAATATCGTTAATCGTTGTCATGGAATTCTGCCTTCGTTGTTTGCCTAACCTGACGACTATTTTACCAGAACTAATACACCTTGCAAGGTGTAATCGATAACTTTATTCCCCGGCGCAGCCGGTGGCTACGCCACAAGGTCTTAGTGCACAGGACAGGGCCACCGGCCCAAAGAGAAGTCAGTAGAAACCACCAGGCCCTGAATAGAGCCTGACGCATCAGGATCGGCGATTAAGAGCTGTAGGCTGCGGGGGAGCCAGACATTAGAGGGTACTGGCGAGGCGACTTCTGGTGCAGCCACCGCCAGACGGACAATGTTGCGCTCGCGTCGTGGATCGCCCGATGGGACGCATCTTGACCCCAGTCATGGCCGACAAAGTACGCAGCTTGAACCAGCTTGTGCCACCGCTCGGGCTGGTCGAACTGTACAGCGTACTCCTGGGTAAAGCCCCACATGCAGCAGTGAACGTCGTCTGCCGTATCAAGACAGTCTTGCAGCATGGCTGAGTCATACTCGGCGTTATAAATGACCACAAGGCGACCCTTCACAGTCTCGCGGATCTGATCGCGGATCTCTGCCAGGGTAGGCGCCGACTGTACATCCTCCGGACTGATCCCATGGATGCGCTGGGCGTCTGGCCATTCGACGTTCTTTTCCGGTCTGACCAATGTGTTTAGAAGCACTTCGCCGTTACTGTCGAGGATGGCGATTTCGAGTACCTCATCAAAATTGACGTTAAGTCCCGTGGTTTCAGTATCAATAACGCAAATATCAGGAAAACCTGATTGTGGAGAGTTCATTATGTCACCTGTGTTTGCCCTAACCTGAAGCCATTTTATCACAGAAGATGCACTGTGAAAGGTGTATTCTGCCGCGTATCTTCATAAACATCGAGCGTTACCCGTTCAAGTCCGACAACCCGGCAATAACCAAGAACCAACCATTATTTGGAACGGTCATGGCTAAAATGCTGAACACCTGGCGCCCAAACAGGGGTAAGTTGCGATGCAGCCGAACACGATCACCAATGGCCGGCGCCTGCCTTCCAAATCGATGCTTAAAGGTCACGGCGCCGATGCTTATGCGCGGAGTGATTCCTGCTGTGCGACGTATGTGCTGGTCAGCAACGATCGAATGATTGCCCGTAACCGGTTTTGCTCGTCCACATCGATAGGGGTGTCTTCGTCAAGATAGAATTCATTGTTGGTATGCCCATCCCATCCCTCGGGGTCGTAGGGCGCCCACACGCATCTCTCCATCGAAGGCATCGACTCATCGGGCCAAACACTCAACATAGGTGTGCTTGCCAACTCAGGCCCATCCGCAGCGTCAGCTGGGCCAACACCATTGATCGCGCCACCGCAGAAATCGGCGACAACCTTGCCGATAGCTTCGATGAATTCTTCGTGTTTCTCAGAGCTGTCAAGTTCACCCAAAAGCTCGGGACGGATCAAAAGTCCTGTCACGATTTCCGCCAGCTCGTTTGTTAAAATTTGCTTCGCCATAAAATGATTCCCTTGCGCGTTTGTTTCCTAACCTGGAAATCATTTTATCAGATTAAACACACCTTGCAAGGTGTATTTACAATACTTCCCCCGGCGCAGCCGGTGCGTAGCAACCGAGCCTTAGTGCACCCGAAAGGTCGCTTTGCGACCCCTGCTGGCGGATTTAAGCGCCAAAAAAACCCGCAGGGCGGGCGTAAAGAAAATTGTGGGACGAAAAGTTGCGGCCTGATTAAGACTTTGTGTCAGCGCTGAATATCAGACTGTCCGCTAGCTCGTAGAATCGATCCATGAACTGGTTGTATGCCTGCTGGCTGTCCAGCGCCTTGATCTTGGCTGGCAAGGGCTTCACGTCTCCCAGCAACGGCCAGTAATCATCGCCCCAAGGGGTTACATCTCTGCGCTCGGTTGCCAGTGCTTGCCAGTCAGCACGCTTTACAGACTGCTTCAAGTGAGCGGGCATTGGGAAGGGGAGGCCAAAACGCTTGAAAATGGCAGCCTCAATGCGGTCCTCAACCACCTTGAACTCGGGGATCAATCTTTTTAATGGCGTGCACGTATCGGAAATGCAGCTTTCTGCTGAATCATGAAGCAGCGCCGCCATTTTGTACTCATCAGGAACCAAATGACTCACCAGAACGCTATGCTGGGCTACGGAATAAAACACGCTGCACTGGCCGTTGAATCGGCAAGTATTTGCAAGCCCACGGGCGATGTCCTCAATAACAAACGACTCGGGTTGCGGGTTGAGCAGGTCAACGTAACGACCGGAGTGGAGGGATACTTCTGTGCGATTTGCTGAATAGCTCATAATTAGCTCTCTGCCTGTTGTCCTAACCTGAAACCTATTCTACCATATTTCGCACACCTTGAAAGGTGTATTTAATGCGGGAATCCCGGCGCAGCCGGTGCGTAGCAACCGTGCCTTAGTGCACCTGAAAGGGCCAACGGCCCTGGGTTGGAAGTCGCCTGGCATTGACGGTCGAGTTAATCGGTTGACTGGCAATCCGAAAAGTAATCGGCAGAAATCCGGTCACCCACTGTGATGCCGTGTTGCCGGAAAAAGCCTTGAGGGAACTCAGCAGCTGCAAGGAAGGGAACGCCGGCAGGGTACGAGGGGCAGGAGTCAGCGGAACCATCGCACGAAGGCATTTGCTGAATGGTACGGATCCGCCCATTCGCATCAAGGTAGGCAATGTCCAGGTTCATCAGGGTCTTATGCATCCAAAATCGAGCTTCGGCGGATCGCATTTTCTCATAGACAAAAAGCATGCCCGTCTTTCCTGGCAGTCCGGAAATGCCTTGTAAACCTTTTGTTCTTAATTCGTCAGAATTGGCCAGGTACATCGTGACCTGCAGCTGCGCCCGGGGGGATATAATGCATGCCTTGATCTGTGAAAAATTAGCGACCTGAGGCGCCGGATCAACAGGCTGGGCAAGCGTCTTTGGAAGGACCGTTGATAAAGGTGCTGTTTTTGCAGCAACAGCAGATATTTCCTGCCTTTCAATAGGGCTTTGACGATGGGCGCCCGCCCAATCCAAAAAAAACATTGCCAGAACCACGCCAGTGACCGCTGCCGTCAACACCGACAATACAATCAAAATCCAAAACGGAAGTTTATGGCGTGTGTTGCCGTTTGATTTAGCAGGACTGCTCGATTGCATTTCAAGCTCTCCAAATAGAAAAACCCGAACGCCTGGGCGAACGGGTCGGTATAGGTCTGGGGGCGTGCGTGTCAGAGGGTTTGGCCTTTGAGCACCCCCAGATGTCTGGGTTCAAGGCGCATCCGGCACCTCAAGAAATCTGTGTTTACCTGTCACCAAATGGAAAAGTGAAAGCTGCGCCGAGGGTCGGTGGTTAGACTAGCAAAGGAGAAATGCCCCCCATCGGCGCATCCTGCCAGATATGAAACTGGACAGGACAGACAAACAATAAAACTATAACTAATAAAAGTAAAGCGATATTAGGAATTAGTTAATATTATTTCTAACAATAAACAAGGAAGAGTTCTCGCGCACCAGCAGTGTTTCGACCTTGCTCCGGATCGACCCTGCATTGATGCTTGCCCGGCATGGCTTCCCGAGTCTCTGGCGGTGACGACATTCAGGCCTAAAATCAGTAGATCTACCCCTAAGCTGCAATGTACAAATAAGTTCGTCTTCACGCTCAGATAAGGCGGACTGTCCAACCCAGACAAAAACACTCCGATCACCTCTACGGCTGATATAAGAAGCGCACACCTCGCCAGCGTCGAATTGAGTTGCTGCAATGCATCCCACCTCGTAGTGCTGCAGCGCACCCTGGCTTTGAAGTTGCTCCCCAATATCGTTTAGAACACCAGTTACGGCCACCTGAAAATGGTCTTGCGCGGTTGCGTCGGTACGAAGTTCATTTCTGAAATCTTCGATTGGATATTTTGCGACCATTAAACCTCCGCCTTTTTGTATTTATATTGGCGCCGGCTGCATCAACCGATTTGTTGGTGGCAACTGCGCTCGCCCATAGCTGATGAAATATCGAGGGGTGACCAATGAAAACAAAGGGAGCAAGGAAATGCAAAAAAGGAGGGGTGTCTCGGGCTGTCGGCAGGTAAGTAGGTTAGGACAAACAAGCAGAGGAACTCATGCGTAGCTGAACGCGGAGCTATGCAGCCCGAGACGCAGTGATTATATGACTTTGGAGGCCACATGAAAAGGCCAAACGTTAACTTGAAGTTTGCGATGAGATGGCTAAGGCAATTAATGACGCCGCTAATCACGTTAACCGAATACTGGATAATCCAGCCCACGTCAGTGCGTTAGACGTACTTCGCTGGCCGGGTGTTTTGTCTGTACCGGAGCAGGACTGCAGCCCGGCACAGGAGGCTGCTGTTGGGTTGTTCGAGGAAACCGTGCACGAGCTCATAAGTGTACGAGAGCGTGAAGGTGAGCGGTTACGCCCGCTGTTTGACGGGCGGCTGGCCAGTATAACCCGTCTGGTTGTTGAGGTGCGTGATCTGATGCCAGAGCTTCTTAAATCCCAGGAACGCACGCTTTATAACCGATTCGAAAAAGCGAAAGTGGAACTGGACCCGGAGCGTGTTACCCAGGAAATGGTGATGCTTGCCCAGAAGTGTGATGTGGCCGAAGAGCTGGACCGCCTGGAAGCTCATGTCAGTGAGGTGGCAGAGACTCTACAGGGCGATGGAGCCATTGGCCGCCGGTTGGATTTTCTGATGCAGGAGCTAAATCGGGAAGCTAACACCCTTAGTAGCAAAAGTATTGATTCCCGTGTTACTCGTGTAGCTGTCGATTTAAAGGTTTTGATCGAGCAAATGCGTGAGCAGGTGCAGAATATCGAATAAGTCGTTTGTATTTTTAGGGATTGCTCGGCCTGAGTCGAGCAATCTGCAGGTCAGTCCTCATCAATGTGCACCCATAACCGATGAAGTTTCTGCACGGAGGCATCCAGTAGGAAGCCCAGAGCACCAATTAAAACAATCGCGGCCATAAGCTCTGAGTAGGCCAATCGGTCGCGCGTGTCGAGAATAAAGTAACCAAGGCCGGAGCTGACACCTAGCATCTCGCAGGGAATTAACAGAATCCATGTGATGCCAATGGCAACCCGCACTCCTGTTAGCACATGCCCAAGAATACCCGGAGCCACTACCCGAACTAGCGTTTCCCAGCGTGTAGCGCTGAGGCTGCGAGTGAGCATTAGCCATTGCGGGTTAAGCTGACGTACGCCGGCGGATGTATTAATAATAATTGGCCAGATAGCGGTTATGGTCAGCAGGAAATAGATGGGTGCGTCGCCAATGCCAAAGACCATCACCGCGATAGGCATCCACGATAGTGGCGAAATCATGCGCAGAAATTGAAAAGCGCTGCCGGTCATTTTATCGGCAATGTGTGATACACCTACCCCAATGCCAATGGGAACGCCCAACGCCAGTGCCGCCAACAGGCTAATAAGAACCCGCCTGAGGCTTACCAAAATGTCCGTGGTTAACTCGTTGCTGATAATTAGCTCGTAAAGATTACGAAAGGCGTCGCTAGGTGCCAACATGGCCGCCAGTGGTATGTCCTGTTGGAGCAGGTGCACACCGACGGACCAGAGCGCTAACAGCACGCCCAAGCCAGCAAGACTCAAACCGATTTTTAGGCTGTTTTCGGACAAAGAGAAATCACGGCTACCCGAATTTGCCACCGCAGAATCACGCATCAATAATTTCCGTTCGGGTAAACGATTCAGGCTGCCCGAACACCTCCATGCCACCGACACGATTGATCGCGTTTTTCACAAAACGGTCGTCAACCAAGTCCCTGGCAACAAACGCAGGGTCGAGGTTGGTCAGGAAGTCTCGGTTGCCTTCCATGTAGGTTTCTTTCAGGAGTTCGATCATGCGTTCTGTGTAGCTTGGGTAAGGGTAGGGCTGAAAATCAATACGGTGCGACTCCCATTCCTTGTGCTGGATGGCCCCTGTGGATTCATAGAATGCATTGGCATCTGGAGCCGGTGCCAGTACTTTGGCCAGAGTGTCGTCTGTATGGGGCGTGTATCTCTCTGGCCCGCCTCTGGATAGCAGGTGGGCTGCTTCTTCGCGATTGTCGCGGGTCCACGCTTGAGCTTCAACAATGCCGTTGACCACTTTTTGTGACCATTCGCTACGCTTCTCCAGATCCTGCTCATGCATCAGCACCACGCAGCAGGCGTGTTCTTTCCACACATCACCGGTAAATCTCAGCACCCGACCGATTTCGCGAATTTCACTCAATGCAACAAATGGCTCGGCAACGATGTAACCGGAAACTCGTCCAGTGGCCAGTGCTGGCACCATGTCAGAGGGAGCCATAACAACAAGCTTCACCTGATTGCTGTTCGGTGTGCCCTCACCAATCGGTTCAAGCCCCTCTTTTTTGAACAAGAGTTGAAGGATAATGTTATGAATTGAGTACCAGAACGGGATGGCCACGGTGGTACCGCCCAAATCCTTCATTTCCTTGAAGTCGGCATGGGCTGCTACGGCCAGTGATGATCCGTCTACGTGGTTCCATGCGACCACTTTTGAGGGTGACTTGCTGCCATAACGGGCGTAAACGCTCATGGGTGAAAGCATGTGTACCACGTTCACCTGACCACTCAGAAACGCTTCAACAAGTTGTGCCCAACTGCGGAACATGCGTGGTTTTTCTACCTCCAGCCCTTGGTCTTGCCAGATTTTATTCTGATGGGCAATCAGCAGTGGCGCGGCATCGGTAATGGGCAAATAACCAACGCGAACGGGAGCTGAGGGCTCGGCGGCCATGGCGCTGTTGAGTGTGCCCAGAAGTGGAGCGGCTCCAACGGCTGTAAATAGCGCAGACAACTTAAGGATTCGCCGACGCGAATGGGAGATAGGATCAGTCATGATGAATTACCGGAGTTGTTTGTGGAATGAGCGCTACGCGGATACGGCCGTGAGGTGGTTCGGCCTGTCGTATCGGTTGTCGCAACGCCCGCTACGCAATGTGCTGACAATGTCGCGGCGGGTGCGTACTAGCATGGGGTTGTTGGTGTCCCGGCTATGCCCGGTCAAATCCCATGTACCGGCAACGTTGGCGGGTTGGCCACCTAGAAGTATGATGCGGTCGGCAACATGCAGCGCTTCGTCAATATTGTGAGTGACCAGAATGGCTGAGGTGCCGTGGTTTTCGGTAACGCTTAACAGCAGTTGCTGCATTTCGCTGCGAGTTACTGCATCCAACGCACTGAACGGTTCGTCCAGTAGCAGTATTTCCGGTTTCCGTGCCAGGCAGCGTGCCAGAGCGCCGCGCTGTGCCATGCCGCCAGACAGCGCCGCTGGGTAAGTGTCAGCAGAATCTTCGAGACCCACTTCTTTCAAAGCAGACTGAACGCGCTCTCGCTTTTCTTCTTTACTAATCCGCTGCTGGCGCTTAAAACCCAGCCCGAAGGCAACGTTAGCCTCTAGGTTTAGCCAGGGAAGAAGGCAGGGATCCTGAAACATAAAACCGACGCGCGGGTGCGGGCCGTTCAATGTTCTATCGCCTATGGACACTTGGCCGCTGTCTGGTGAACGTAATCCTGCTAGAACTCTTAGTAGTGATGATTTGCCAGAGCCACTAAAACCCAGCACAGCAAGCACTTCGCCGGCCTTGAGCTGCAGCGAGAAATCCGAGAGTACGGGTTTGCTTTCACGCTTATGGCGGTAGCTCAGCGAAACAGAATGCGCTTCAAGAACGTTGGTAGCAGTAGCGCCCATGATAGAACTCCGTAAGTCGTGGCAAGGTTTACGCACAGGCCCGTGCGTTTTCAATGTCGTGGATCTCTTTGCGTAGATGTTTGAGGGCTGGGGTTACTATGCCGACAAATACCGCCTCGCGAAGTTGGCGCTGGGCAGAATCGCGCATCAGGTAGCCCCGTGCTCCGGCGTGCAGTACGGCGGAGTTGGCCGCTCGTAATGTCAGCTCTGACGTAGCCGCCCGCAGTTTCAGTGCATCCAGAACTTGCACATGGCCCTTCTGTGCCTGTGTGGCCAGTTTCAGGCCGCGGGCATAAAGCTCGTCTCTTGCGATCTGAATGTCAGCTTCTTGGTCATCCAGAAACTGATTAACCTCTGAATGAGTAAGGTTGCTCTCGTGTATCCGCTGCAGGCAACCATCGACCACGCCCAGTCCGATACCGCATTGGCCAATGATAAACCCGGGCTTGATACGCTGCATGAAACCTTCAAATTGATCAGGGTGTGCAATAACTTGATCTGCTTCTATGGATACGTCGCGGAAGTGAATGCTGTAGGTTGCCGTTCCTTCCATGCCGGAAAATTCCGGGCAGGGGCGCAACTCCAGATTGGGGCTGTCTCCTTCCGCAACAAACATCACGTAGCCGCCGGTATCGGCTTCGGCGGTAACAACCAAGAGATTGTTGCGGTCGATGTTGGATACCCAAGGTAGGGTGCCCTTGATGACATAACCATCGCCGCTGCGCCGTGCTTTCAGATGAATGCGCTCTATGCCGGCAAGGTGCTTAACCGTATTGGACATGCCGGTTCCGGACAGCTCTTTGCCAGATGCAACCCGATCAAGATAGCGCTTACGTGTGGCTTCAACCCGCGCGTGATGGAGATACCAGGCGCAGGCGCTCTGGCACCAAGCTAGAAAAGCGGTGGAGCCACAGTAACGGCCAACCGCTGTAATGGATTGAAACTGGCGAGTCAGGTCCACGGTAGGTGAGCCTTCAGATTCTGCCTTCAGCGTAGAGCCAAACCCACCGCGCTCACCCAGTGAATGCAGAAAGTCTTGTGGATAGAAGCCTTCGCGATCAATTTTACCCGCAAGCTTTTTAAGCTCACCTTTGGCGAGTTCCTGGATGGGTTCCAGACTGGCATCAGGTGCTGTTTTCGTGTCCATTACAGGCTCCGTTCAATCCAGCGCGAATGGCTGCAATTCGGGGTTGATGGGTGTCTTGGCGAGATTGTTGGCGTAATTACAGAGTGTTGCCAAGCTCACGCCAAGTACCACATCCAGTGCGTTCTGTTGGGTATATCCGGCTGCAAAAAAGGCTTCCAGCTCTTCGTCTGCCACTTGCCCTTTCTGGTTCATTACCTGCAGGGTGAAAATGGCTAGGGCATTCAATTTTTCGTCTGGCAAGGTGTCTACTTTGCGGAGCGCCTCAACCAGCGAGTCGTCCATGTTCAGTGCTTTCTGGGCAATCTTGGTATGGCCGGCGACGCAGAACCCACAATCATTGGTTACCGCGGCAGTGATCTGAACAACTTCCCGTTCAGCCGGAGACAAGCTGTTGCGGCCGTTGATTTTGCCGACGGTTTGGTAAGTCTCAATAGCCTCAGGAGAATTGGCTAGAACGCCCAGCAGGTTAGGGACAAAGCCGTTAACTTGTTTAACGGCCTCTAGCCGCTCAGCAGACTTCTGGGATGCTGTTTCGATGGTCTGGATGGCTAGACGACTCATGTATCCTCCTAGGGCATAATATAAATCAAGGGAAAGATGACTATAAAACATTTGGGTATAACCATAAAATACTAATATCTAATATGCATATCCTTTTACAGCATAGACAACCTGCCTGTCGTCTTGGAGCCATTTGCGAAGCTTGTAACCCGTTGAAAGGTAGGTACTAACCGCCACCAACGATTTTCCTTTACCCCACGGGTCCACATAAAAACAATAGGTTAGCGGTGGCATGGGTGGGATAACCTGAAATTCCACCCCAACGGCATGATTGATCACGTAGGGTGGTTGGTAGAGGGGGCCACCATGAGGTAACTTGGTTTCGCCACAAACAACAAGCACTTCCCTAAGAAGTTCCCACGCAGGAGACCTCATGGCGACCACAAACTTAAATCTGTTCTCTTGGAATGATGTTGACCTGCTGCCAGAACTGCAGCGTTTGTCTTTAGTGTTGGATTATCTCCCGGATGAGGCCATCGTCCAAGCTCTGGAAGAAAAACGCCGAGGCGGGAGAAACGATTACCCCGTTGCCGCCATGTGGCGAGCCGTGGTGGCCGGCATTGTCTTTCAACACGAGAGCATGGCTTCGCTGATTCGGGAGCTGTCCCGCAACCCCCGCTTATTGTCGGTCTGTGGTTTCGACCCGCTGCCGCGAAGGCAGGGACCCTTGATCCCCAGCCACCACAACTTCAGCCGTTTTTTGCTCAACCTGATCGAGCTGGAGGAGAAACGGGGGCTGGTCAGCGGCATGATTCCGGCGTTGCGAGAGCAACTGATGGAGGCGTTGCCGGATTTCGGTGTGCATCTGGGTTATGACGGTAAGGCGATCCAAAGCCATAGCACAGGGAACAAAAACCGTACCACCGGGAACACCTCTGACCCAGACGCCGACTGGGGCAAGCACGAAACCGGCGGTGTAGACTCTCGCACTGGCAAGCCCTGGAAAAAGGTCAAAAGCTGGTTCGGCTACACACTCCATCTGATTGCCGATACTCACTATGAAATTCCGGTGGCGTTTGAAATGACCAAGGCCTCAAAAGGTGAGTCGCCACAGCTACGGACGATGACCCAGCAGTTGCTGCATGAGGAGAATCCGGCACTCGGTGAACGCTGCTGGGACTTCAGCGCGGATCGGGGGTTAGACTGCAAGGAGACGAAGCGTCTGCTCTGGGATGAATACAGCATCCGGCCCTTGATCGACACTCGTGAACTCTGGCGAGAGGAGAAACAGGCACCGGATTACGACCCCGCCAAGCCCATCACCCGACCTCTATACCCTGAGCGCGTGGATACCATCGTCCATACTGAAAAGGGCGCTGTTCACTGTTTCTGCCCGGACAGCGGCGAGATGCGGGATATGGCCTTTCAGGGCTTTGAGGCCGACAGGAACACCCTCAAATACCGCTGCCCGGCAGCCGCCTATGGCCTTGAATGCTCCGGCAAGACAGCCTGCCACCGAATGGGCGGCGTACAACCGGGACAATACGGACGTAGCGTGCGCATCCCGTTGAACAGGGATCGGCGCACCTTCACCCCCATCCCCCATGGGAGTCCTTCCTGGAAGAAGGGGTACAATCGCCGCTCAGCGCTGGAGCGTATCAATAACCGGGTCGACCATGGTTATGGATTTGAAAAGCACTTCGTTCGTGGCCTGAAAAAGATGAAGGCCCGCATGGGACTAGCGTTAGCGGTTATGATGGCGATGGCCTTAGGTCATGTTAGAGCGGGCCGCGAAGAGCAGATGCGCTCCCTCATACAACCCATCCCCATAGCAGCCTAGCCCAAGCGGCGACAGGGTGAGGACTACAGATCGGCGCCCAGCCGAGGATCCCTTATGCTCAGCTTTCGGTCTAGATGCGAAGCAGTCGTATTTGTCGAATAAAAACCGTCTGAAAGTAGAGTATGCCTGAGTCAATCGACGTCATGGGTCATGATTTGAATGGACGGGATAGCGTACATTTCACCGAATTGCCTTACAGCGCAAATGGCTCTTAACTATCTTCCATGTAGCTCAAAAATTTGCATGCCAGCCAAAATGGCTACTCAACCCGGATGTAATACCGGTTTTCGACATAAAACTCATTAGACGGCGAGGGATCGAAGTAATATTGGCCATCTTTAACGATTATCGCGTGTAGGTGCCCGCAGAGTTTCCTTCCTACGCCAATCGCATAACCCTTGGGTGCATCTTTCGTGAATTCGATCGACCGCCCAATGGAATTTAGCCACCCCCGCAGCGCTTGCTTCCATTCGTGCTTCTGCATTTCCTCGAACTGAGGCACTGCCGTCACGTCCAAACTGAGTAAAGAGGCAAGTGCCGTTGCCAGGCAGTTGCCTCGCTCACCATCCACCAGTGACTTTGTTTGTTTTTGAAGAAGCATTTAATGTTTTAACCCTATCAATATTATTAATTCATTAGATTAAAACTATCAAACGAACGGTATGTCGCCATCAAATTCGTCATCCGCATCCGGGGTAGGCCCTTGCGCCGACTGGCCGCCTGTCGGATTTCCCCGGACCCTTTGATTACCGCCAGCCTGATTATTTTGGGGCTGGTTGCCGGGTTGTGGTCGTGAGCCCTGAGGGGATCTGGCCTGTTTGCTCTGGTTGTTATCAGAGTTATTCTCACCACGGGAATCGAGCATCTGCATTTGTCCGCTGATATCCACCACTACTTCGGTGGTGTAAACGTCCTGCCCGTCCTTGTTCTGCCACTTGCGAGTCTGCAGCTTGCCCTCTATATAGATTTTTGAGCCTTTGCGAAGGTACTGTCCAGCAACCTCAGCGATCTTCCCAAACATAACAACGCGGTGCCACTCCGTCTTTGGCACGAGTTGCCCCGTCTGACGGTCTTTATAGCTTTCATCCGTTGCCAGGCTCAGGTTGCAAACCGCAGCCCCGTTTGGGGTATATCGCGTCTCTGGATCAGCGCCTAAATTCCCGATCAAAATGCACTTGTTCACCCCGCGCCCCATAAATAACCTCTTGAAATAATTGAATAGAATTAAAGATAACAGATAAATGATACACCCTGCAAGGTGTAACGGTCAACGCTTATTTTGTTTCGACCTGCATGGTTTTTTTACAGTCTGGATAACCACTGCACCCCCAGAAAGACGAACTTTTCGACTTGCCTTTTCCATTGCCTTTCGCCGGCTTTGCCTGGCGAAATTTCATTGGTTTGCCGCAATCCGGACAGTCTGGCGCGTTCTCCGGTGGTTTCTCCCGCTTCTGAGGTTTGCCGCGGACATCTGGGAAGGTCGCTCCGCACTTATCCCGGTCCTGGCAGGCCCAGAAAAAACCATGCTTTCCCTTGATTCGCCGCATGGCGCCACTGCACTCAAAGCAGGGATAAGCCGACTCATCATGCCCGCTGTCACCGAAGTCAGCTTTGGTAGCACCCAGATCGTTGCTTTCAACTTTTGCGACACCCTCGGCAATCAGTTTCTGCAGCCACCCGCGAATCTTCGTTTCAAAATCCTCAAGGGTGAGTTCGCCCCTGGCTATTTTATCCAACTGCTTCTCCCACCCGGCCGTCATGCCCGGTGAAGCGATGGCCGCGGGCACAATTTTCAACATCCCAAAAGTTTTGTCCGTAGCCACGATCTGTTTCTTAGAGCGCTGGAGGTAGTTGTAGCGGAATGCATTGTCCAGAATGCCGGCCCGGGTTGCCTGCGTTCCTATGCCATCCTTCTCGTCGAGGATTTTCTTTAGTTCTGGCTCATCCACATACCGAGACACGTTGTTCATCGCCCCAAGTAGAGCGCTTTCTGTGAATGCCTTGGGTGCCTGCGTCAGTTTTGTCTCGGGATACACGCCCTTTACCGAGCCCCGGTCACCCTCCTGCAGCTTAGGTAGAGCATTGGCACCGGCGCCCGGTTCGTCCTCACCCTCGTCGTCCCTGGGATCTGCTGCGCTTGCATCGCCGCCATAGACTGCCTTCCACCCCTGATCAATAGGCACGGCGCCTGAGGCGACGAATGTCTGATCAGCACAATTGAGCTGTATCCGTGTTTTTTCAGCCTTGTAAGGAGCGCAGAAGTTTGCAAGAAACCTGAGCCTTACCGCATCAAACACATTCCGCTCAACCTCGGGCAGTGAGCTAAACGCGATAGACTTTGATGTGGGGATGATCGCATGGTGCGCTCCGACCTTTTCGGTATTGTAAGTTGCGGGCTTTTTCGTGGTGTCCGCCAGCCCAGCCTTGTCAGCAAGAGTGGGGTCACCGTCCACCAGCGCCTTCAGAATAGAGTTCACCTGTGGGAACTGAGAATCCGGCAGGTATTTACAGTCCGATCGTGGGTAGGTGATCACAGTGTGAGTTTCGTACAGCTCTTGTGCAGCCTTCAAAGTCTTCGATGCAGGGTAGCCCCACCGGTTTGCGCAGTACTGCTGCAGCGTGGTCATATCGAATGGTAATGGCGCCTTTTGTGATGCCTCCTTAATTTTAACGGCGGTGACCGTAACCGGCTGGCCCTGAACGTTGTTTGCGACGCCCTGGGCATGCGCCGGGTCCACACACCGGCCGTTATCATCACTCACTGATCGAGACGGCTGCCAGGCGGCTCTCAGGGAGCCTGTGTTAAAGCCGGCATCGATGTCGATTGCAAAGTAGTCATGAGGGATGAAGTCTTTACGTCGCCGGTCATGGTTGGCAACAAGAGCAACAATGGCTGTGAGCACTCGACCAACCGGTAAAGACTCGCGACTGCCAGCCGCCTGAGCGGTAAGGCTCGCCAGCCTGCTGAAGTTCATACCTATCAGCCAGTCAGCGCGGGTTCGCGCGATCGCCGACATATACAGGTTGTAGGTGTGTTCGCCCGGCTGAATAGAATTAAGCGCTTCGCGCATACTGACTGGATCAAGGGAGGCAACCGGAACCCGGTAAACGTCACCCCAATAGCCGGCCCGGTCCATCAGTTCACGGGCAATCGATTCGCCCTCCCGGTCAATATCCGTGGCGATGTAAACCGACGTCGCCTTTTTGAGGAGTTTTTCCACAACCTGGTACTGTTTGCTAACTTTCGGTTTTACCTTCTGTAAAAACTCGGCAGGAATGATCGGAAGGTGCTGAAGATCCCATCGCTTCCATTTCTCATCGTATTCGGCCGGTTCGAAGATCTCCAGAAGGTGTCCAATGGCCCATGTGACGTAGATTTGTCCACCATCGGTGGCATACCCCTCTTGGCGGTCAGTCGCGCCGAGCAGGCGGGCAAGTGCTGCGCCAACCTTGGGTTTTTCAGCTAAGTAAAGTTCCATTGAGATAATCCTAAAAGTGGTTCAGACCAACCAAATCTGTTATTTAAGATATTCTAGCAATGGATAAAAGACAAGTAGACGCAAGTTTGATTAAAGATAGCAATGCAGAAGGGGGGAGATCATTGTAATGGCAGCTTACGGGGTCATTTTGTGCTGCCTGGGGGTGGCGCTTATTACCTGCAGATTCCCACTCTTCTTCGCGTTGTACGAGCAAATATACCCATGCGATATCCTGGGCAATGCTCAGCTGGAGTCTACCCTACAGCATTTCTGATTGGAGCCCGGGTCACCGGGGATGCCACACGATTGTGGTGGCTGAGCAAAAAAAGAAGAAAGCGCCAACGGACGTTAGCGCTTCACTGGCACAAAAAACCGCAACCCAAGAAAAAGATGCGGTTTTTTGGCTTGGTGACAGAGCCGCCTGTGCTTAGAAGGCGGCGCCGAACTCAATAGCGCCACCAAGATCGGCGTCACTGACCATGCCCGCCACATCTACGCGGACACCGTAGATCGACAGCCCGACACCAGCAGTCAGCTGAGTTTCTTCAGCAATGCCATCATTGTCATCGTTGCTGGCAATGTTATAACGCGCACCGACTCGCAATTGCGCATGTCGCCAGGCATCCAGTTCTGCCCCTACCGATACCCATTGTGTGTCGTCGCCAAATCCAAACGCTTTTCTTTTGGTCAGCTCTGCTTCCGCAGTAAGGATATGATATTCGCCAGAATGCGCGATCCCAGCGGTAATCATCGGGTTCAACTCAAAGGTCCGCTTCTCTTCTCCACGGACCGGATCGAACTTAGATTCTAGCTCCATCGGGATCAGATTCTTAATGGCCACGCCGGCGTTCCATTGCTGGTCTGCGCCGAATACATAGGCTGCACCGAGGTCAATGTTGAAGCCACTTTTGGTGGATTCAACGTCATCTTGATCAAAATCGTTCTCATCGAAGCCATCGACAACAGCGGTATATTGATAGGTGCGAAGCTGAACATACTTCGGAGAGACGCCCAGCTGAACCGGATTTTTCAGCCCCAGATCAAAAGAGCGGCCAAAGCTGATGCCTGCTTCCACAATGGCAGAGGCCAGAACTTGTCCATTGGAATCGAGGTTATCTTTTAGCTCGGTGCCAGTCGCCCCATCTACGACCTGCTGGAGTTGGTCGAGATCAGACTGAGCAACGTTGCCACGAACGGTTGCGCGTAAAGTCGCGGTGGTGAATACCCCCATGCTGATGGTTTCATTCGGGATAGCAAGGCTAACACCGACACCCACGTCGGCCCGCATGGTGTCCCGGTCAAGGTCTTCGAGCTGCCGCTTTACGCTGCTGGCACCATTTTGAATATCGGCAACACTGCCACCGGAGTTGATCAAAGCATCGTATCGCTCGATGTCGGCCTGGATATTATCGATCCGGTCAACAACTTCCTCTTCATCCGCATACGCTGCGTTAACTGAGGGTAGAATTAAGCCAAAATCATCGGACCAATCGTGATGGCGCGAATCCAGCATCGCTGGATTGGCGATATTAGCCGAAGCTGGGTGCGCGATTGCAACACCCGCGCCACCCATGGCAAGTGAGCGAGCAGTTTTAAAAGATTGGGGCGCTGCAAAGGCGGTAGATGGTGCAGCTGTGATAGTGATAGCGATTGCGATCGTCAAACGGCTAAATTTCATAGCAAATTCCATTGTTTAATGTTCAAACCAGAAACAAATGATAATATAATTTTGATAAAAAAACAATCTATCTAAGCGTGCCAATAAACCCATTCCAACCATAATTAAAGCTTCTGATCGAGATAGGTCCACCGTCCAGGGCCCGCATTCGAGCATCAAACGCTTCGGTGAAGAATCGATCTTCAGCCGGCTCGAATTCGCCCAGCCACGGCATGTCACGGTAACGCACCGAATCAAGCAGGCTAGAAATTAGCGACATCTCATTGGCCTCGCCAAGGTAACGATAGGCAAGGGCTGACAGGGCAGGGTAGTTCTTGGGTTTTTCAGCGTGAGTACCAGTGCGAGAATAGATTGGGCTGTTAAACGTGCCCTCGCTAACGCTCGCAACACGCCCACCCCCATGAAACTGGCGTTGACCGGTCAGAAACCATTCCGGCACCAGACTGTCCAGCTGGCCCTGCGACTGAGTGCGGGCTGATTGGTACGCCGCAACCAACGCAGAACGTATATCCTGATCTGAGGCGCCGGCCTTGATGTTAATGCCCAAATCGTGACCTTCGGCCGCAATGCCAGGTCCAAACGCCCTGAACACGCACACCATTATCCGCCCAGGCAGAATTTCAAATGGATCGCTGCTCACATCGTATTCAGCTATCCGGTTATAACGCCTCACGGCTTCAACTCGACCGGATCTATCCAGCTTTAGGTACTGCTTATAAACCTGTTCACTGGGTGTTATCGATTCTCGGGAGAAGGCAAAGCCAGGAAGAACATACCTAAGCACACCGACTTGTTCCGTAGTCTTTTGGAAGTACGTTCGTCCTTCCCGTGATTCATCGATCACGTCAAGCAAGGCGGTATCGGCGGCAATGCGTGTTGTCCCAATGACCTGGCTAAGAGACACCAGCGAGTCAGCAAATAACGCGGCTCCTTTGGGTTGGTTAACCACTGGCAGTGAGTCCAACCATTTGTACGGAGCCCAGTCCATCGAAAGCGCGAGCTTGTTAACCTGGTCATTGAGGCTAACCGCCAGGGTCTCAGCCTCAACAGGTGTTAAACCCGCGGCATTGAAGAGGAACAGGTTGTCAGCAGCGATAACATCACTATCCGACCACTTCATACATTCAGTGCTGTTGCGTCCGGTTAGTAATGATTCGGGATATTCGAATGCAAAGTCGCCAACAGGGTAACGAGTAACGTTAGAGCTGTGACGGGCATCGCTGGTCAGTGTGGATGAGCACCCGGAGAGTAGAAGTGTGGCTAGAACAGTCAATGAATATTGAAATCTCACATGCAGGCCTACAGTTTGGTTTTAGTTAATAATAATTTTATTATACTCAAATACGAAAACTTTAAAACCAGCCTCACATTGATTTATTACTATTACCAATTTACTACTGCCTCAACCGCTGCATATCACCCAGATGATCAAGCTTGCGCCTCAACGTTCTCGCCAGCCTGCTCAGAGCAAATCATTCAAAACATTGCCGAAATTGACGTTATCCACAAAAACTGGGGAAAACCCTGTGAACAACGCCTCATATCTAGCTTGAATTGCATGCGCACCAAGGGCTCAGGACAGATTACCCAATAAATAACCAGGCCTTAAAATTGGCGAATCAGAGCTTAAATATCAATGGCTCCCCCTGATGTGCCAACCAGCGCCAAGGCTTCCAGTATCGTACTCAACACCAAAATTATACGCATCTGAGTTGTCTCCATTCGATAACTCAGGCAACCGGGAATCATTGGTTAGCGGACAGGTAGCAAACTTAACCACCAAAACTGAATTGCGGTATAACGCACTTTCAGGCTTGTAACCAGTAGTAGGTCGGTTTGGTTTTCTCGGCGAGTGTATAGAATTGTCATTTACTGACGTGCATTTCCTTGTGCCTGGATACCGTTTAACGGCTGATCCATGGTGCTATGGCGATATGGGTGTCAGTGAAACGCGCACCCTGTGCCAGAGGACGACGAATAGCATCTTCCAATTTCTGCACGGTGTCAGTGGTTCGGATCTGGAGGGTTCGATCACTCATTGAAGGCGGGCGACTGCCATAGCGGGGTTGATTTAACGAAATGAGCGGAATTCCAATTCAAAATCTTCGATTTAGTGTTGGTAGTTCACGTGGTTTAGTTACTTGATGAGCAGGAAAAAAAGGGAGCTTCCAGGTAGATTCGTCCTAAAGCAGGCAGCCACGCATGTTACCGCTGGAAAGCGAGCCTGAAAACGATTCAGCGTGTAAGCCCCTGTTAACAATATCCTTATCGGATAATTTAGCAGAAGGTGCTCAACTACAAGCTAATAAAAAAACCACTTTAACGAAATGAGCGGAATTCCAATTCAAAATCTCTGATTTAGTGTTGGATGGATAGCGACTATTTTGGGCGATCCTGGTTCTCAATGTAGGCACGGAGAACGCTGATCGGTGCGCCACCCACTGATAACAAGCAGTACGATCGACTCCACAGCGCGTTTGTGCCCCAGTAAAACTCTTTGAGCTGGGCGCCATACGCCTTTTTGATCATTCGGCTGCTGACAGTTTTCAGCGTGTTGATCAGTTTTGCCGGTGTGACCATCGGGTGAAGCGTGATCAGTGCGTGGATGTGATCGGCCTCGCCGTTGAACTCATCCAGTCCGCAGTCATCGGCGCTTAACAGTCGGATAAACTCATCTTCAAGCCAGAGCAGCATCTCGTCATTCAGGCACTTATTCCGATATTTGGTCACCAACACTAAATGATATTGGAGTTTGTAAACGCACGAGTTATGGCTTCTTTTCATCGGAATATTCCACTGTATAAACGATTGACACCAATTATGTCAGGTCGTAATATTATCAACATGAACAACGAGAAATCAACTCACATTCGCACCCAGCAAATCCTCATTCGAAAGCCGCATGAAGCGTTTCGCGGGGCCAGCGTTTGCACTCAGATTGTTCGCAGAATAAAGAACGCCACCTCTTATTTGATGCAGCACCATCCTGACGGCAAAGATCAGAGGCTGTCGCATCGCGATGCCGATAAGTGGCTGAAGCGAAACAACTCGGAACTGTACACCAAGCTTCCTGCGGCCATTGCCCAGCGGAGTACGCAGATTGTCGGCCAGGAATGGACGTCTTATTTTGCGGCTCTTAGGGCGTACAAGAAGTCGCCTCACGACTTCAAGGCCAAGCCCAGGAAACCCGGTTACGCCTACAAGGCGGCCACCGTGCACATCGGCCGAAACGGCTTCAAGTTTGTCGACGGTACGCTGCATTTTGCCAACGGCGTACTGCCACCGATCAAAACGCACTTTCGTTTTTCGCAAACCTGGAATGCTTTGGTAGGTGACACCGTAGCGCTTGAAGTGCGCATCGTACCAAAGGGCAATTGCTTCATTATTGAAATCATTTACAACGAATCAAAAGTTGTGGAGGTGGGCCGCTTCTGCCGTCTTCTCGACACATCCCGCAGGGCCGGGATCGATTTAGGCATCAACAATCTTATCGCACTCGCAACCGATCAGCCGGGCGTCCGCCCTGTTCTGATCAACGGTAAAGCGCTGAAATCGATCAATGCCTTGTACAACAAGCGTGTGGCAAAACTTCGCTCCCAAGGTAAATACGCACACATTCGCGCCATGACTAACAAACGCAATCGCCGGATAAAAGACCTGTTACACCGAGCGTCCAGCAAGGTTGCCTCTTATTGTCTGGAAAACAACATCGGAACGCTGGTCATCGGTTATAACAAACACTGGAAACAAGAGGTCAATATTGGCCGCGTGAATAACCAGAAATTTGTCGGTATTCCGCATGCCATTCTGATGTCTCAAATCCAATATAAGTGCCACGGGCTGGGCATCACCACCGTTATTCAGGAAGAGTCGTACACCTCCAAAGCCTCTGCTTTGGATAATGACTTCCTACCGGTTCACGGTGAAAAACCCAGAAACGCCGTACCAATATTCAGCGGAAAGCGAATCCGTCGAGGGTTGTATAAAAGCAAGCACGGGATCATAAACGCCGACATCAACGGCGCTCTTAACATCCTCAGAAAAGCAACGGGTGAGGCCTTAGGGCTAACCTGTAAGGGGTTCGTGTTCAACCCCATAATGATGGATCTTTTGCCCAGCAAATCCGTCGTTATTAGAAGGGAAAATACTGCGCATCAGATCGCCGCGTAGTAGGTTTACCCAGATGCCAATTCAAAATCTTCGATTTAGTGTTGGTAGTTCACGTCTCTGTAACCCCTATCCCTAATGGTTCTTGTGCTCTTAGGTTTACCCACCAAGGTTCACAAATTTTTAAGCTCACCGCCTGTACTACGGGCTCTCGATGACTGCAGGCTGGAGTCCCTAAAATACGAAGCCGGTGAGGCGATATAACCATTAGAAATGGTGAGAGCACCATCTCCACGGTTCTGCTCAACTCTGGTGAGAGCACCATCACCAGTGTCCTGCTCAACTCTGGTGAGAGCACCATCACCGGTGTCCTGCTCAACTCTGGTGAGAGCACCATCACCAGTGTCCTGCTCAACTCTGGTGAGAGCACCATCTCCACGGTTCTGTTCAACTCTGGTGAGAGCACCATCACCGGTGGCCAGCTCAAACCTGGTGAGAACACCATCACCGGTGGCCGGCTCAAATCTGGTGAGAGCACCATCTTTTTAAAACATCAGAGAAAATAATAAAAATTCAATAGAAACAACAGGTTGATATTAAAATAATGCGGGTCGCGTAAAAGCAATAATTAACCCAACCGAGCCAAAAATGATGCTCGGATTACGCGAGTGCTTAAACCCGAAGCAGCCAGCAGAAGGGGGAAGTAAAAACAACTCAATAAGACTCAAATCTGAGGTATGGTGCTCAACTACAATTACAAAAAAATACTATGAAAACAGTGGAGTAAATCAATTTCTATATAAATTCCCGGCCATATTTTGAAGAGATTACCCTGCTGCTATTTACGATAAGTTAAAATCTAATATTTTAACTTTGATGTTCGGGCAACAACGCTAGACGTAGACATTTATCATGGAGGCCGCCTGTGGATACGTGGTGAGAGCACCATCTTTTGGTGGTGAGAGCACCATCTTTTCGTGGTGAGAGCACCATCTTTCCATGGTGAGAGCACCATCTAAATCCGGTGAGAGCACCATCTATTTTAGTTGTTAAGCAATTGATTTGTGGTGTTATTTCTTACCCTATAACTAATAACTGTTTTATAACCCTCATAACAATTATTTAAAGGGTCTAGGCAGGGCAATCCTAAAATGTTTTCGAGCAGTAAAATGGACTCAAAAAGTCTATAGAAAAATCGGCTGCTCTGTCGGCTTGTTAATTACTCCGTACAAACATAATTTTGAGGATAACAACTCAGCCAAAAGAAAAATTTGACAATCCCCTTTCAGAATATATGCTGCTCATCTACAATACTGATCTGCCACCACCTTAAAACGACAAGGCCCAGTTAATGGGAAATCCGAATCCGGATAAAACGGGAACGCACTTTGAGTTCTCCATAGAAACACTTGAGGACCGAAAGCAGTTCCTTAAATTGCCTTTGACGCCGAGGGAGAAAAAATTTCTCGCGGCCGCGTTTTCTGCCCGCCAAGGTGTCGAAACCGATATCTTCACAGCGGTTGATCTCTGTGTGGAACTGGAGAAGTTAGAAATGCCCACTACCAGGGCAACGATTGATCGGTATTGTAGAAAACTAAAAGATCAGGGAATTTTTGATGTTGCCTTCCGAAAAGCCGGTGAAGCTCGAGTCGTTAAACGACGTTTATGGCGTCTGCGTGACATTGGCGAAGTCAAAAAGGTGATCGATCAGAAAATTCACGCTCAGGCGCGGAAAAGCTCTAACCCGTTACGACGTTCCGTTAAAATCGCCGAGGGTAACACCCAGTATTTGAAAACGCTGGAGGGGGCTACACCACGTTCGGAAAATTTTTGGTTCGGTTTTTTGGACAGATGCATGGCACGATCCGCCTGGGAGGATATCCCAGGGAACTTCATGGTTACTCCGTTACCTTTCAAAAACGAAAGAATTGTCATTGAAACATCGACACAGACTAACGGTGGTCGGTTGTTGGCATGGACTGATAAACCAGTAATGAGGGCGCTCATTACGCAAATTCTCGGTTTAATTGAGGATCGGCTTAGCGGAGGCGCAGTTCTAAAAGAACTCGACAACGCATTTCCAATTGATTTGGTTGAAGTGGCAAAGCTAATGGAATTGTCGCAGCCGCACAACAGTAGAAATCAGGAAAGGATCTTCAAGTCTGTCCAGGCGCTAGAAGACACCCGCTTTGACGTTAAGCTTGATAGTGATCCAAGAAAGTCAGAGTTCATGTCGTTTTTCAACCTGAATCAGGTCGAGGATGGCGCTATCAGGGAGTCACATTTCAGATTCATCGGCCACATCGACATTCTCGATGACATGGATACGCGGCAGGTGCCTCGTCATTTGGTCGTGAGTCTCGGTCCTCATCTCTGGCATCGAATCAAAAACAACCCTACAACTAAGGCAATATTCAGGTCACATCGGGAAATGCTGACTACGCGAGTCAGTGGTGTAATGCAGGTGCTGTACGATTATCTGCGGCCAGTCATATACAAAACGAGAAACAAACCAGAACGAACCATAAATCGGCCCCTAGAGCACTTTGCGGCAACACTGATACCCACAATCGATTACGCAGAATTTAAGCAGAAAATAATTGCTGGGCTAAAAGCACAAGCTGGCGGCAAGTTTGACGACTGGGATGGGAACTCTTTCGAGCCTATGGAGGTACTGTTTTGTGGTTATTACGTGACTCTCTTTAAGCTGGAGGACCCTTCATACGAATTCAAAACTAAAGATAACTTGGTGATTCAGGTACAGAGGGACCCAAAGGACTCTATCATCGGAGATAATACTGAAAAAAGAACACCTGCAACAAAGGCTGGACCAAAGCGTTCACAGCTTTCGTTTTTCTGACTGCTCCCGAGTGAGTATTCTTTTAGTTCTCTGATTTCTCGCGTTATCAATCTCCGTAAGCGGATAGTGCTCACATGGAAACTCAAATCCAAGACTGTCCTTCAAAACTGAAGAACAGTGCTCGCACTCACTGGGACGAGGAACTGCTGGTCTACTTGTCAAAAAAACCCCTTTTACGCGATTTCGAGCTTGCTGGTCCAGTCTATCTCCGGCAGGCCGTGTGATGCCAGAAACTGATTTGCAACAATAAAGCATTCTGACCCAAGAAAGGCAGTAAAGTCATCACCATTTTTTGTAGCGCCCCGGGGTGAAGGGTGCGAGGTTTTTATCACGAGGTGTTTGGGGTTATTAACAACAGCGCACACCTTATGCGCCCACCGCCCCCAAGCTAGGTAAACAACGGGCCGTTCCTGCTCGTTTAGATGACTGACCACCCTGCCGGTAAGTGTCTCCCATCCCTTTTTAGAGTGTGCGCCGGCCACGCCTGCACGGGTTGTTAGGCAGCTGTTGAGCAGCAAAACCCCCTGTTCAGCCCAGTTTTCAAGATTGCCGGTGTAGCCAGTGACGCTTTTTGACCTGGTGACCTCTTTCAGAATGTTTCTAGCACTGGGTGTTAACTTGAACCCGGGCTTCACTGAAAAGCTAAGCCCCATGGCTTCACCTCGAAAATACGGATCCTGCCCTATAACGACACACAAACAGTCTGCAGGGGATGTTTTCTCAAAGGATTTGAACCAGTCACAAGGCTCCGGGTACACCTGCTCGGTAGCCATTTCCGAGTAGAGAAACGCCCTTAGCTGGAGCATGTATTGTTGGTCGAGTTCCCGGTTAAGGAATTCGTGCCAGCCATTGCCGATGCTCTGAATGAGATGATGCACAACAATGCTCCTGGTGAAGGTGAATCCCCGCAAGTATCCGATTTTCCCGGTTTCAGTCTTCAATGCTTTCGGATTTTATCCCGTTTTTTATGTCGCTTCGCGCTAAGCTGACAACCGTTTTGACGGTGATGTTACTGGGGTTCTTCCAAGGGCATCACTGGCGATTCCTCCAAATATTGTTTGATTTTGTCGACCAGATCGTCATTTTCAAAACTCATCAGCGCCTGTTCAATTTTTTCGATCCGCATAAATTCGTTGTCGCGTGATACAGCTGAGACGCCCCACGGCCCGGGGTTTTCAGGATCGAATTTCTTCATAGAGTCCATTATTTCATCGAATTTAACGCGAAATGATTCGTCGTCTTCTACCGTATAAACAACAGTTATGTGCTTTGTCATGGGTGAAGCCTTTCAGTGATTCGTGATTGCGATGAATTGTCTTCCCAGCGGTCGAAAGTATTCGTATTGGCGCCGGATCTCAATCTCATCTGTGCTCTTGTTTGAAAGCTCAAACATCATTTGGCTCAGAGCTGGGTCGCTCTTCGCTTGTTCATAATCTGGAAGCGAGGCTGCAAGCACTTTCGGTCTGGCAAAGGCCGCGGCAAGATCAAGGGCTGTGGGCATAAATAGGTCGCCTACACCATCTGTATCAATAGCCGGGCGCTGATTAATTCCAAACCTGTCCGCCGAATCGATAAGAGCCGATTTCTGTCCCTCAAGAGTCTTAACCGTGGTAGATAGCTTCTCAATTTGCTTTAACTGCGCCTGCGTAGTTGCCATTACACGAGCGTACCCCTCAGAAAGCCTTCCTTTTTCTTTGGTAATTTCAGCGAGTTTTTCGGCGGATGAGTGCTCAGTTGCTGTTATTTTTTGCTTACCATTTTTTTTGCTCTCAGATGACTAAAAGCAAAAAGGGCCATCACTATTAAAAAGCCGATGGCTAGGGAAACAATAAGCTCATAGTCCGTCGTCCTATTTACCAAACCCCTTTATAGAGGGTTGGCAGACAAACGTGAAAAATTCCCCAGAAACACTCCCAACCTATTGAAATATTGATTTTTAGACCACGGTTTTTATCCTGATTCATCTTCGGAGCTCGTCCGATCCTTGGGCTTTCCTTGAGGGGCGATCTCAGCAAGTTTTAAATCAAATAACTGCTGTCCTACCGGACGTCTAAAGTCCAACGTGTAATCTCCGAAACGATTGATATGACGGGTTCGGTATGGCGATAGTGCTTTCAGGACATCCTCCGTGATGGCGATTCCTTCCGCTGCCATCTCCCGCAACACTCGGCTGAGGGCTTCGACGTTGTGTAAGATCAGCATGTTTGCCACCAGATGATTGTACTTCACCACCTTTTGTTGTTCGTGCCGGAGGTTGGCCGTAATGATGCCCTCGCCACCAAAGAAGCTCCATTTCGCAAAGCCGTTAAACTGCTCGTTCTTGTTGGTTGCGGCGTGGATGGTCTGACGCAACTCCACATCGTCAATGTAATTCAACAGGAAGCCGGTCCGTACCACCTTGCCAAGCTCCCGGAACGCAAAATACAGTTTGTTCTTGCGGCTGTAGGTTCCCAGCCGCCTCAGGATCGTTGATGCAGTAATTTTACCGAGCTTGATGGACACGGCCACACGCAACATATCCGGGAGGTGTCGTTCAATCCGCGCCCAGTCTATATGACCATTGAACAGCTCTTCGATATGCGCGTAACGAAACCGCCGGTCGGGCCGGTAGAAGTTCAGATCCTTGATGTTCCGGATACGCGGCATCAGCTTGATCCCTAGTAGATAGGCCAGCCCGAAAACGGGATAGCTTTGCGCCTGCGTATCACCGTGCAAGGTATCCGGCTGGATATCGCTCCGGTTCTCAAGTAGCCCGTCGAGGATGTACACCGCTTCATGAACACCACAGGGGATGAAATGACTGAACAGTGCGATATAGGTGTCCGAAACGTGGTAGTAACCGATGCCGCCGTAACCGCCATAGCGGATGTGGTATTCGCTGAGCAGATTTTGCTCGTACAGGTTCCATTTAGTGCCGTCGGCGGCAGCCCGTCGGCCTGTGCCCCAGTAACCGGGCAGTTCGTATTTTTTGTACGCGTTGATGACCTTGACGACCGCGCGGTCCAGTCTGTCTTCTGTGACGTGGTTGAGATTGAGCCAGGCCACCTGGCGACGGTTCAGTTGCTTGATGGAATCGGCCGTCTGAGAGGGCCCCAGATTGCAGCCATAACAGAAGAGCGTGGCGATGAAGCGCAACCGTGGGTCCGCGACGCGCCCTTCATAGCCTGACAGTGGCCCGAATTCCCGATGTAACCCGAGCCACCGCTCCGCATCGACCAGCACGTCCACAATGCTGTGGGTGCCAAGCCGACGCGTGATCTCGTCATCGAGCGCCTGCCAATTGGTCGGTAGCCCCCGTTTCTGGTTGCGTTTGATTACGATGCGACCGTCTTCAATCGCGGCGTGTGTGTTGTCCGGGAAGGCGGCATCCACCGAGCGGCTTACCTGAGTCAACTGATCCTTAAGGTGGCGGCTGAGAGCCTTCGGTTCGATGGGAAGCTCCACTTCCAGCCCGTACTGGTCAATTTCCTGCTCGTAAGCCGACCAACTCACCAGTTGATCGCGATGGTCATCGAAACGATCCCCGTGAACGACCGCAAGATCGGCCGACTTCAGCTCCTGCTTCACCAGGTTCAAAACGGCCAATTCAAAATATTTACGGTGAACCGTCAGACTGTCCGGTCGCGTGAAAATCAGACGGCGCCATTTCTCAAGGGTCCACTTGGCCTGCCGAATGCTTTCTACCAGATCCGGGGCATGGACATGCAAGTCCAGTGTTTCGGCTTTCAGCGAACGTGTCTTTCGGAGTAAGTCGATCAACTGAATCGACAACGTATCGCTGGAGGTGCTTTGAAACGTGAGTATTTCCAGACAGTTGTACAGCAGGCTGCGTTTGGAGCGAAACGGGCGCAACATAAAAGGCAGATAGTTGTTGCCCGCATAGGCAAGATGCTCCTCGCATTCGTCCAACCAGTCCTGGCGGTTGTCACCGACGACGGCCTGGAGGGATTGCCAAGGATTTGGCTTGGCCTCCATTGCGGTCAACACGTCTTTAAGGCAGGACACGAGCCGGTCCGTGCGCCGGATTTGTTCCATTTGATAGGTCAGGAGATTTTGCTGAGCGGTGGTTTCAAGTTGCCTCATCAGTTTGATCAAGAGCTCGGCGGTATCATCCAGCGATTGGGCGTACTGTTGCCGGATCAGAATCACTGCCAGGGCATAGCGTTTACGCGCTGGGATTCGAGCCATTTTGGCCACATCAAGCGCTCGTGCTTCGTGGGCGAACTGTCGCCGCTTGGTCACTGGGATTGATTTGACGTCAGGCAATTGCCCGACCATGTCCTTCAGCCACCTGAGATGTTGCAGGTAGGACCGGATCTCCTTGTTTGTGGGCTTGCGAATTTCCCGCTTCAGGCGTTGCCAGCCGCTGAGCGCAAGCCCCGGCTGTGATACTAGCAAGGCATTGATCAGTGCTTTTGCTTCGTCGGCGAGTTCGCTGGCGATAGACCAGTAACAGCGGTCATTGACGGTGGCCCGGGCATCCTTGGCGAACCGCAATAGCACCGTAAAGCCGGGAATTTCAAAGCGGTGACGCACCAACTCCTCAAGGAGGATGTTAATGATATCGGCCAGCACCTCGCGGGACTCGGCTGCGTTTATGGCTTGGTTCGCGAGCCAGATGCGGTCTTCATCGTTCAGGACTCGGCTGCCGACGTAGGCCCGAATCCAATTGATGTGGCGATCGCGGGCGCTGGATTGATCATACTGTCTCTGCTGGATCTTGGTCGGCCGTTTTCGAAGGCCGAGGTGCTGAGCTATGTAGCCACTCAAATCCGACGGCAAATCAACCGTTGGGCAGAAGAAACCTTGTTTCTGATAGGCCTTCAGGTGCAACAGCAAAAAGAAGCGATGCGGGAGTTGCTTGGCACATCGACGAGCCCACCGCTGCTCATTGGATGTGGGCGTGTAAACCGCATCAAGTTCGTGTTGCGGGATTTCCGTCCGAAATCGTGGATAGGCCGTGTCCTGGATGGCGCTCATGACCGGCTCATTCCCAAGCCTGCCCAGTGGCCGGGTCGGTAATCAGTGCCTCCACCCAGCACGCTTTGTCGGACGCAATGCGGTGTATCTCATCAATCAAGTCGTCCATCATTTCGTCCAACTGGTCATCCGACGTTGCAGGAACCTGGATGTGGTAGTTTCCATTGTCTTGGTGTTTCACCTCGAACGGTTTCAGGCAGTGGGTTTCGATCACCGTGCGGGCCTGGTGGTGTTTCCGGCTGCGAGGACGTTGTGGCTCTAAGGTTAGCTGAACGGTCAATGCCCGGTGACTTGGCTCGGGTGCGCTCGTCAGGCGCGGCTGACCGGCAGCAGACGCAACCACGGTTGGAATCTGTATCAGGGCCTGTTCAAACGGTGACTTGGCTTCAATGTATCGCAAGGCAGTCTGGGCATCCTGCCAACCGACATATTCATGAGTGCTTTGATTTCCCACCCGGAAGCACTGGCCCAGGTGGCAAAGCCGCGTCGCAGCGAATGACTGCTGAACGCTTGTGCGGCGTCAATGTCCGCGTCTGCCAACAGTTGGCGCAACAGCGGCACAATGCTGTTCGGATGCAATGAAACGTCCGAAATGTGCCCCCAGCGATCAATAGCCCTGAACAGTGAACCACTGGGCTGGTTCAGAAATTCCAGCCAGTCCTGACAGGCCTCGACAGGACAGCATTGCTTTAGGGCAGGCACTTTGTACATTCGACCCTCTGCTTGACGGTCCCCCTTGCTCCGGCGCAAGTGAAAGGACATGCCTGCACCGGGTGTCAGCGCGACATCTTCAATGTTTAATCGGCAGAGTTCGTCACTACGAAAGGCTCGCCAGAACCCGAGCAAGACCATGGCCCGATTGCGCAACCAGACCCCGAGACGCCGAGCATCGTGCTGCCGCGCCTCCGCGATCTGTCCTGCCAGCCACTGATCCAATTGCTGAAGCTGGGTGACGGCCAGTGGTTTTGCTTGTTTTTGCCGGTACGGATGCTCTTCGCGAATACCCTTAAGAACCGTGCGTACTAAAGGAGCCTTCGTCGGATCTGGAAAACCCTGGTCCCGGTGCCAGCGAGCCAACGCCGCCAGGCGCTGCTTCAGGGTAGCAGCAGAAAGACGTTCGGCATGGTCAGCCAGATAGCGCGCTACGCTGTCGGCCGTTGCGGGCAGAAATCCGCCCCAGGTCACCTCAAAATGCTCGACCGCTGACCTATAGCTGCGCCGGGTATTGTCACGCGTGGCGGCGCGAACGTACCGATCAACCGTCATTGGGCGCACCGACATCGTCCGATTTCGGCAATGCCCTTATTGCTTCCCTTAACCAACTTTCTGCCGACTCGCACACTGCATCATTGTCTGCCTTTGAAACCATCTTTGTGAACGTCTTGGCAACCGCATCGCGCACTTGTTTTTCAAGTGAATCGTCGGGGTTAGCGATTAGTGAACCAGCCAGCTTATCCAGCGGAGAACCCGTGACAGCTCTTTTCTGGCGGGACTGCACCCAGCTTTGTGCCTCGGCCAACGACGCAAAGTGCTTTTGCTCCACCCAGAAGAAACTGTTTGGAATGGCAATCGAGCGGCCGTCTTTGAGGTAGACCCTGATCTCCGCGTCAACATCCGGCATATAGGCGTCTTCGCTTTGCAGACATTCCAGGGCGGCACGGAAGTTCGGTAATGGGTCTGGAAATCGGTTCCGAAAATCAAACGCCCGAAAGGCAAACACCTGGTCAAGTGGGTCGGCTTGTTTGTGCACTTGTGGGCTCCTGCATAGTGGGCGAATGGCCTCGGTCCGGGGTAGTTGACCAACGCCGTATCGTACCGGGCTTTGGTCAGTATAGTCGTCGAAATGGGCATCACAATGGATAACTCTGGATTATCACATGTCTGTAAAGCTGTGCTTTCCAACGACCTTTCTGGTGTATATGGTATGTAATTACATAATACGTAACACAGTACGAAATAAACATGAGGACACGATCATGGCCCGAGGCGGCATCACCCAACCCCTGGTCGAGGACGCCCGTAAAGGTCTTCTGGCTCGCAATGTCCACCCCTCCATCGACGCCATACGTGCCGAGTTGGGCAACACCGGCTCAAAGACCACCATCAGCAACCACCTGAAAGCGATTGAGGCGCGTGAAAGCACTCGTCTGGACGATGAAGCGCTTCTGAGCAGCCACGTTACCGACTTGGTAGGCCAACTGGCTCGGCAATTACGTCAGGATGCGCAGGAGACCATCGAGCAGGCCGAACAGCGCCAACAGGCCGAGGTGGCCGGCCTGCACGAAGCCTTAACGGTACAGACCGCTGAAACCAGGCAACACCAGGCACAAAATACCGTGTTGGCTCAGGCGCGGGATGATTTAAAGGCGGAGGTCCTTGGGCTGCGTGAGGCGCTCTCGAAACTCGAAGGCGATAACCGCGCACAGGCCCAGCGCATTGAAAGTTTGACTGAACAGGTTCAGGACAAGCAACGCCAGGTGAACTCACTCGAAGAAAAACACAACCATGCTCGGCAGGCGCTGGAGCATTATCGCGGTTCCGTGAAAGAGCAGCGCGAGCAGGATCAGCGGCGGCATGAGCAGCAGGTCCAGCAAGTCCAGGAAGAGCAACGCCACCTGCAACAAGCCCTGGCCGTGAAACGCGACGAGCAGACCCAGGCCACCCGAGAGATCACCCGGCTGTTCACGGAGGCGACTGAAGTTCGAAAGCAGTCGGATCGGTTGACCCAGCAACTGGGCGAGCGGGAGCGCGAAAATCGTCGTCTGGCCGACAAAACGGTGCGGCTAGAGCAGCAAGCTGTAGCGTTACGCCAACGAAAGGCTGCCTTTGAAAAGCAGCAGCGCCTGAACGACCAACTGAAAGCGAAGGTGCAGCAGCTTGAAACCGAGCTGAGCGTGAAGAATGAGCTGTTGGATCGCTTGAGCGCTGGCAACAATTCCGACGAGGTGAACAGAGTTTCTTGAAATTCCTCCAGACTATGTTTTAAAGCCTACTGCAAGGCTATTGTCGCTCAAGTCTCAGGTGTTTTTCATTGGGGGAGCCCGAGTGGTTTGGATGACGGGTTTAGGGCGACGTGTTGTCCGGTCTTTTGTCGTCCATCATGCTTAGCTGTAAAAATAAAAGTCGTTTTTTTTCTTCTGTTTCACGGCATACATGGCCATGTCTGCCCGCTCTACCAGCGTTTCCGCCCCAGCTTCGTCTTCAGGGTACATTGCAATCCCGATGCTGGTTCCGATAGAGACATGAAGGTCGGTGCCCTCAAACGGAAAAGGGGTTTCGAGCGAGTTCAGAAGTTTGCGTGCGACCGTTGCGGCGTCCTTTTTTTCGTCAAGCGAGGGCAACAGGACGGTAAATTCATCGCCACCATAGCGGGCAAGGGTATCCCCCTCTCGCAGAGAATGTGTCAGACCGGCGGCGACTTTTTGCAACAGCTCATCGCCAACCCCATGCCCATAGGTATCGTTTACCGCTTTGAAATCGTTCAGGTCGATAAAAAGCACGGCAAGCTTCTGCCCATTTCGGCTCGCCTGACTGACAGCCAAGGTAAGTCGGTCCATAAACAGGCTCCTATTCGGCAGCCCGGTCAGTGTGTCGTGAGAAGCACGAAACTCCATCAATGCCAGCGTCCGTTTTTGCTCCGTGATGTCCCGCACAATGCCCAAAAAAGGAGGCCTCGCTGGAGGGGGCTTTGCATAAGTTAGCGCGGTGTTCGCCTCACGCGGAGAGACAACTTTAATGTCACAATCCAGGTAACCGATCCCTCCATGGTAAGTTTTAAGTTTGATCTCTTGGGTTACTGACTCTCCCACCTCGTTCTTACCAAATAGCAGTGGAAGCTTAGCGATGTCACCCTCATGAACGAGCTGAGAAAACGGTTGGCCAATCAGCTCCTCCGTCGGTAATCCCAAGAGACTCTCGGAGTGATGATTCAGATAGTTGATGCACTTGCGCTCATCCAGTGAAAAAACCAGATCCGGAAGATGATCAAGTGTGTGTTTAAAAAACTCGCCCGTTAGGGGGTTAGACCAACCCGTAGCCGCCTGAGAACGGGCCTGCCGTCGTTCTAAAACCGTGCCGCCGACAGCCCGAATTAATTCATCTACATCGTAGGGTTTTCTTAGATAATCACAGGCACCCAGCTTGAATGCTTGCCTGACGATGCGATAGTCGGAATGCGCGCTGATAATGATGACCGGAGCGTCAACGCCGGTTTCTTTCAACCAGGCCATGATCTCTAAACCGCTCTTTCCAGGCATGCGGATATCCAACAAAACCAGATCGTAGGCATTCTCTCGTAATCGCTGGCAGACGGCGTCGCCATCCTCGGCACCGTCAACCTCGAACCCCTTGTCACGCAATATCGAGCATAAACTGTTAAGCAACCGCGGCTCATCGTCACCAATGAGCAGCCGCCCCAAACACTCCGAAGTTTCGCCGGTGACGTGGGGAGTTATATCAACGTCATCACTGACGGAGTTTTCGCTGTAGTTTTGCAAGATGGACACCAGTACATCAGAGCAAGGGATTTGCTCCGTTGATCAACCCGATATTAATAAAGTGTACATTTTAACCTCACTAAAAAGCCTGAAGTCATCATATCCCGCTTTTGGCCACAGAGATGAAATGCAAGCGTTCATAAATTGGGTGTGAAGAAAGCTCCGATACAACCACGCATCTGATCATACAGCGGAAAGTCAGTTTGAAGAGACGCACTAAGCGCTTTGGTTAGTTCGCTCGGTAAACCAATGGCTTATTGATCGTCTGCCACTAATCTCCAGATGGTTACTTCCGCCGTTGGTTTCCAGCAGATCTCTCTGTCGGCCGGGGCTTAAATTGATGGCTTTGCGCAGCACAGGAAACGGAATTCATGACCTCATTGCAACAGAGTGATCCTGAATCGACAAGTTCCAAAAAGGGCTTTTTCCGGAAATTGCCGAAAAGGCATTTGGACACTTGGCTTAGTCTTGATGTTTATGGACATCTCATCCGAGCTTGTTTACAGCCTCTTGCCGATATTCATGACTACGCTCGGTGCATCCATGGTCAACATAGGGATCATTGAAGGCTTTGCCGAGACCCAGCAATCGAACAAGACTGGTCTGGGACTGCCCTCGGTATGACCAAGAGCAGTCAAGCATTTGATCTACCTGTGTCATGAGGCTTGCGCCGTATTTTACAGAGAGTCAAGAGGCCTCTGCGCCGGGACTGTGCCAGACCTAATCCTTCTTATGATCCCGGTACCCGGCCATCATTTTCATCATCCAGCCCGGATATTCCTCCGGTATACGGCTCACCTCGTCGAGAGCATTAAGTTCTTCGCCAGACAACCGGATCTGCGCTGCCTGGATATTGGCTTTCAGCTGCTCCGGCCGCTTGGCGCCAACAATAATGCTGGTCACGGGTTTTTGGTGTAACAGCCACGCCAGGGCGATTTGGGCTACGGTAATCGGCTCGCCGTCGATCTGCTTTCCGTCGGCAATCTCCCGCATGACCTTGATGACGTCGCTGCCCCGCTCACGGTTGACGGGCGGAAAGTCAAACTTGGCACGCCGGTTTTCCTCGGACACGTCCGGCCCCTCGTATTTACCGGACAGGTAACCGCCTGCCAGCGGGCTCCACACCATCAGACCGACGTTCTCAGATTCCAGCATCGGAATAATATCCCGCTCCAGGTCGCGACCCACGAGGGTATAGTGTGCCTGCAGGGATATGATCGGGCACAGGTTACGGGCCCGGGTGATGCCGATGGCTTTCATCACCTGCCAGGCCGCCCAGTTGGACAAACCCACGTAACGCACATGGCCCTGTTGCACCAGTGTGTTCAGTGCCTCCAGGGTCTCCTCGATCGGGGTGGCCGGGTCAAAACCGTGGATCTGGTACAGGTTGATATAATTCGTTTGCAGGCGCGCCAGGCTCGCCTTGCATTCACTCATGATGTGGCCGCGGGAAGCACCACGGGCATTGGGGCCAGCCCCCATAGGGCCAAGCACCTTGGTCGCCAGAACCACATCTTCGCGGCGAACGCCGAGATTCTTCAGGGACTGGCCGACGATGCGCTCGCTGGCCCCGAAGCCATAGATGTTGGCGGTATCGATAAAGTTAATCCCCGCTTCCAGGGCGATCTTCACCAGTTCGTCGGCCTGTTCCTGCTGCAACTGGCCGATCAGCCCCCAGATGTCCTCATCACCGCCGAAGGTCATGGTGCCCAGGCACAGTTCGGAGACGAACAGACCCGAGTTGCCCAGCGACTTGTAGCCTGGACGATTGTCATCATTGAACCGCGGTAAACTCTCAGTTGCCATGTTGCACCTCCTCATGCTTTTCGGTTGGTATTCCAGAATTCACTGTAAATACTGCCGGTTTCGGTTTTTTTTTTGCATTCGCTTGTGTTACTCGGCGAAGATGGCCTTATAGAAACGCATAGCGCCATCCCAGGAGCGGGCGGCAGCCGCTTCGTCATAACCCACCGGCATGCCAAACTCTTCGGCGATCTTGTCAGCACCCGGGTTGGTAAATGAGTGCAGCACTCCGGGGAAGCTCACCAGTGTCAGATCGACTTCGGCATCCTGCATCTCTTTGACCAGGCTCGCCACCTGATCCGAGGGGACCAGTTTGTCGGCACCGCCTGTGTAAACCTGGATCCTGGCTTTTACGGACCCGGGTTCAGCCTGGAGAGGGCTGCCGAGCGCACCGTGGAAGCTGACAACGCCGTCCAGATCGACGCCCATGCGCGCCATGTTGAGAACCACGGCGCCGCCAAAACAGTAACCCTGTGCCGCAATTCGGGACGCATCAACACTTTCGTGGTTCTTCAGGATGTCCATCGCCTTCATGAAGCGCGCCTTGACCTGGCTCATGTCCCGGGTGGCTTCCTGCATGAATTTCTGGGCAGTATCAGGGTGGTCGGCTTGTTTGCCAGAGCCATACATATCCAGTGCAAACGCTGTATAGCCGGCGGAAGCAAGCCGTTCTGCCTGATTTCGCGCGAATTCATTGTGCCCCCACCATTCATGGACAACCAGAACCCCCGGACGCTTCTGCCCGAATTCATCATCCCAGGCCATGTAGCCGGTGAAGGTCTCGTCGCCGACTTGATACTCAATGGTTCTGGTTTGCGTTTCTGCCAGTACCTGCGTACTTGCAACAGTGAGTGACAGCGTTGCTGCTGCCAGTGCTGTTTTCAGGGTGCTCATCATCTGTTTGCTCCTTTTCATTCGTTATGGGTCGGTTTGCGTAGCGATAATGTACCGGGAGCCATAAAGCAAAGCGCGATGCTTGCCCAGTCGTTACTGGCAGCGGGCGCTCAGCAGTCGCGTTGCAGCATCAAAAACGGCGGGGTCTTCTTCGGTGCGCGCAGCGAGATGGGCGCCTTCCAGCATCGCCAAGGTCGCCTGCGCTTCATCAGTCGGACCAAGGATGGCCGAGACGGTCCCATCCCTGTGTCCCAGTTCAAAGGTTGCCGTAATCCACTGCAGAACCATTGCACGAACGGCGCCGACTCTGGCGATGACGGTGTCGGACAGGCTTTCGCGGCAGGTCGAAAAGGCAACACACAGACACACTGTTTGGCCATCATGCAACGCTCCGCGGTACAGGGCAATGAGTGCCTTGAGGCGCTCGCCGGCGCTGGCATGAGCTGCCTCGATCTCGGCCAGACCCTGCCGCAGACTGGTCTGATAGCGCTCGATTAAGGCTTCGGAGAGCTTTGCCTTGGTGGGGAAATGATAGTGGATCGAGGCCTTTCGAATGCCGATGGCCTCGGCCAGATCCGCGTAGCTGAACCCGTCGAAGCCCCGTGACCGGACGGTGTGCTCGGCAAGATCCATCAGGGCTGTTCTGGTATCACGGTTCATAATTATTCATCTGTCTGCCTTTTCAATCCCGCTATTGCCGGGCTTATACCCTCGGCGCTCCGGCAAATCGCAGGTGCCCCGTTTTCATCCAGATCTTGGCGCCGTCGTCCCCGGCCGTCACGGACAACCTGTGTCCTTCAGGGAGGCGCAGCCAGTCATGCCTGGCCAGCACCTCGCCATCGCTGGTAGCCGAACCTTCGACCACCAGCAGTTCGATTCCGCCGGGCGCCTCAGAGGTCAGTGTCGCCCCCGCATCGAGCTGGCTGTAGGTCACGATCTCACGATCGTCCTCATGCAGCTTTGCGGTGGCAACGCCGCCCACTGGGGCGCCCAGCTCGGCCTCCATATTCTTGCTGAACTGGGTGCGGTCGGCCAGGTCGAACTGCCACAGTTTCACAAATATCGTGCAGCCCGTGTCAGAGCCCGGAATATGTGACGTGGTTGGAGGGTTGCGCACATAACTGCCGGCAGGGAAATCACCGTGCTCATCCTGGAACACACCGTCGAGTACAATGAATTCTTCTCCACCGGTATGGGTATGCGCCGAGAAATGACTGCCCGGCGCATAACGCACGATGGTGGTGGCGCGGGCAACTTCGTCCCCGATCCGGTCCAGAATGCGCCGCTCCACCCCTTTCATGGGCGAGGGCTGCCATTCAATCTGGTCGGAATGCATAACCACCGGTTTGGAGAAATCTGCATTAATCTCCATGATATTTCTCCCCTTTTTGGCCTTCCTGTTTTCAGCGCTTGCATTAAACCCGAGGGTATCGAATCACCCGGCAATTGAAGGACGGGCTGCGACTTTTGCGCGCCAGGCCTGGAGATTGGTCAGGGACTCGGGAATGTCAACCTTCGCGAAATCCGCAAACCCCAGGCCGGCAAAGGCGGTGATGTCTGCGACCGAGAAGCTGTCGCCTGCGAGAAACTCGTTATCCGCCAGAACGCTGTCAAGATAGGCCATGGTTGCGCTGGCAATTTCTTTCTGTTTATTACCCCATTCAGCACACTGCCAGGTTTCCAGATCCGGACCAAGCCCGGGGGTCGCGTGATGGAAATAGGCACCCACGGCATTCATCAGACCGTTTTCTGCCCGCAGATTCATCATTGCGATACGGGCACGCTCCGCTGGGGTTGTACCCATAAGGGACGGACCATCAAAGACGCCGTCGATATATTCGGTGATGGCGTTGCACTGGGCGATGCAGGTGCCGTCGTCAAGTTCCAGCATGGGCACGGTGGCATCGGGGTTTTTCGTCTTGAACGCGTCGGAACGGTGCTCCCCACCCATGACATCGACCGGGACGAATTCCACCTTATTTGTTGCGCCTTTTTCTGCCAGGGCGATGCGAACGCGGAGCGGGTTGGGAAAGCCTTCAGTGTCGTAAATTTTCATTGGTTACCTCTGTTGGTCATTAAGCATACGATGTTTAATTTACCTATCAGTAGGTAGGTACGCAAGAGGCAATTTAATTATTCTGCTTTGCTTTGAGCCGCTGACAAGACATTCCAAACAGCAAGGACGGTCCAGGCCTCCTCGCAGTAACACCAGCCAGGGTTGCTCTGACATAGCCCGCGTTTCATTCAGCCCCGGATGAAATCCAAGGTTAAACCTTTGCTGTTATTATTTGTTATGTCCGTGGATTCGAGATTTCAGCTGCTTTAGAAGATCTTTGGAGCTCTCATAATACAGGGTGTAGAACTGATCCAGATCAGCCAGCTTGGCAAGCGTTTGTTCATTGGTAATGGTTGCCTTGGCTTCGGCGATCACCTCCTTTCTGGCCTCGAGCCGTTTTATCTGCCCTTCCACCAAGGCAGCGTAAGGATGGGGACGAATTGCGAAAAAATCCTGGCGCTCACCCGGCATTGTTCGACGTTCAACAATGCCGAGTCTTTCAAGAAAGCACGTATTCGTACTGACGCTCGCCTTACTGACACGCAACGTATCCACAAGCTGCGATGAGCTGACGGGACCATCCGACACGATCAGTGTCGCCCAAAGTTGCCCGGCGATGCGGGAAAAGCCTTCAGATTGAGCCTGAAGACCGAGGCGCTCAATAAAACGCCTGTCTGAATCAGTCAGTGTTTTCATAATCAGAAGATTGTAATGAACTCTGCCAACCCCCGCCAAGAGCCCGATACAAATTAACCGTCGACTGCAAGTGATCGCGCCGCGTTTCCACGAGATCAAGTTCGGTTGTAAACAGGCTTCGTTCAGCGTCCAGCACCTCCAGGTAACTGGACGCGCCACCCTCAAAGCGCAATCGCGCAAGTTTAGTTGTGCTTCGCAATGCTGTTACCTGCCGGGCCTGCGCTTCCAGGCGATCTTCGGTACCACGCACCCCGGCCATCGCGTCCAGCACCTCCCGAAACGCCACCTGGATGGCCTGACGATAGGCAATCAGAGCCTGGCGTTGACGCGCCTCCGCTTGATTAACCAGTGCCTCGGAACGCCCAAAGTCCAGCAACGGGCCGACTAACGAGCCGCCCAACTGCCACGTGGATGCGGAACCCTGGAACAAGTCGCCACCGGACGCACTTCGCAGGCCCAGCAGCCCCTCAAACGAAATCCTGGGCAGGAACGCCGCCCGGGCAACACCGATTTCGGCGTTGGCCGCAATCAACGCCTGTTCAGCTGCAGCAATGTCAGGTCGCCGGACCATCAGATCCGCGGGCCGTCCGGCAGGGATACTGGCCGGAACATTCATCTCACCAATGGTATTCGCTACGGAAATATCACTCCGTACAATCCGTTGTGGATCTCGCCCCAGAAGCACTGCCAAGGCGTTTCGCTGAAGGGTGTGCTGTTGGCGAAGCCTCGGAAGCTCCGATTCAGCGGCCGCAAGCTCGGCTTCAGCCTGCCGCAGGGTCAATTCGTTAATTTCGCCTCCTTCGGACCGGGCCCGTTGCAGGGCGACCGATTCGCGGCGGGATGACACGGTGCGTTCCGCGATGTCGATCTGACGATCAAGCGCACGCAAATTGAAGTAACCATTGGCCACCTCACCAATCACGGCTAGTCGCACGGCCTCGCGATTCGCTGCACTGGCCAGAAGCCGTGCCCGGGCTGCTTCGCTGGCATTCGCGAGCCGCCCCCAGAGATCCAGCTCGTACGATAGCACCCCACCCACCTGGATATCATTGAAGGGTTGACCACCGGTACTGTTGACGGCCTCTTCACTCGGTCCCTGGCGCACCGCTGAGCCCTCCACCTCCAGAAGCGGGTATTGCTCTGCCTGCTGCCCGGTAAGGAGCGCCCGTGCTTCGGCAACCCGGGCAGCCGCGAGCTGCAGATCGCTGTTGGCATCAAGCGCCTCTTCAACAAGGGTGACAAGCGCCGGATCGCCAAAGCCACGCCACCAGTCCAGGGGGAGTTCCTCGTCCGCCGAAAGTCGTGCGGAAGACCAGTTTTCCGGCACCGACGGCTCGGGTTTCTCAACAGTCGGCGCGAGTGAGCAGCCGCCAAGCGACAACGCAATCACAGTGGCCAGCAATACCTTAACGGTCATCAGCCATACCTCCGCTTGCACGTTCGGGAGTGGCCGCACCCGAGTCATCCTGGTCTCTGGAGCCACTCAGAAAATCCGTGATACGGCGGACCACCACATAGAACAGTGGAATAAAGAACGTCGCCAGTATCGTTGCCGAAATCATGCCGCCGAGAACCGCCGTTCCTATCGCAATACGCGTGGTTGCACCGGCTCCACTGGCGAAAGCAAGCGGCAACACACCCGTGCCGAAAGCAACCGATGTCATCAGAATCGGCCTCAAGCGCACTCGCGCCGCTTCCTTGGTTGCCTCTATCAGCTTCATTCCCTGATCCTCGAGCGTTCGAGCAAACTCCACCAGAAGTATAGCGTTGCGCGCAGTCACACCGACGGTGGTCAGTATGCCAACCTGAAAGAAGACGTCGTTAGGGAGGCCGCGGACCATCGCTGCAAGTACCGCCCCGAGTACGCCCAATGGCACCGCCAGCATCACGGAAATGGGTATGGTCCAACTTTCGTAGAGCGCGGCGAGCGCCAGAAACACCACCAGTGCCGACAGCGCGTAAAGCAGGGATGCCTGGGCACCGGCCTGGCGCTCCTGATAGGACAGGCCGCTCCAGGCTCCGGCCACACCGTCCGGGAGTTGAGCGATCAAACGTTCGACCTCCGCCATGGCCTCACCGGTACTGTACCCTGGTGCCGGCTCACCCTGAATCTGGCGGGACGGAACACCGTTGAAACGTTCCAGGCGCGGCGAGCCATACTCCCAGTGTCCGCTCGTTACTTCGCTCAACGGGGTCATTTCTCCATCAGCGGCTCGCAGGTACCACGCCTCGAAATCCTTTGGCAACATTCGGAAAGGGGCATCACCCTGAACATAGACTCGCTTGACCCGCCCCTCATGGAGAAAATCGTTAACGTATTGCGAGCCCCAGGTCACCGACAGAAGCCGACTGATCTCGGACAGCTCTATGCCAAGGGCCTGCGCCTTTTCGTAATCAATGTCCACTTTGTAGCGGGGATTGTCCGCCAAACCGTTGGGACGCACACTGGTCAGCACGGGGCTTTCGGCCGCCAACTGCAGCAATTGACCTTGCGCTGCCATGAGTGCTTCATGCCCGATGGCACCCCGATCCTGTAAACGCAATTCAAAGCCCAGGGCCTGCCCCAATTCCGGTATCGGTGGGAGGTTGAAAGCAAAAGCCCGTCCATCGCGCACCAGCCCGGCAAGCGCCCGGTTCGCTCTCTGAATGATAGCGCCGGCGCTTTGAGTCTCGGGATCGCGCTCACTCCATGGCTTGAGATTAACGAACGCCAGTCCCGCGTTCTGCGCCCGGCCAGCGAAGCTGAAACCAGCGATTGTGAAGAGGCCCTGCACCTCATCCTGCTCCATAAAGTAATCTTCGATAACCTCAATGGTATCGATTGTGCGCTGCTGGGTCGCACCCGCGGGCAACTGATACTGCACCACGACGAACCCCTGGTCCTCCGCGGGCAGGAACCCGCCGGGCAACCGCACAAAGAGAGCGGCCACCAGGCCGACGATGCCCAGGAACGCCAATGTGTAGAGCCAGGCGTGGCGCGCCGTATGGCCAACCAGCCGGACATAGCCCCGGGTCAGCCGCCCCAGGCCTGCCTCAAACCAGCCGAACAGTTTTTGCAGCAAGGTTCTTTCGTGCGTGGGCTTGAGTATCCGACCACAAAGCATGGGGCTCAGAATCAGAGCCACCAGCACTGAAAGAACCATGGCACCAGCAATACTCAGGGAAAACTGCCGATAGATAGCCCCAGTGGAGCCCGGAAAGAAGGCCATCGGGATAAAAACAGCAGACAATACCACCCCGATGCCAATTAGCGCGCTGGCAATCTGCCCCATGGACTTGCGCGTCGCCTCCATCGGGCCCAGGCCGTCCTCATGCATCACCCGCTCGACGTTCTCCACCACCACGATGGCGTCATCCACCAGAAGGCCGATCGCCAATACGAGACCGAAGAGAGTGAGCATGTTGATGGAAAAGCCGAAGGCCGCCATGATCGCAAAGGTGCCGAGCAGCACCACCGGGATTGCGATGGCTGGTATCAGGGTAGCCCGCCAACTCTGGAGAAACACGAGCATGACCAGGACCACCAGGGCGATTGCCTCGATGATGGTTGTGACCACCGCGTCGATGGAGGCCTCCACGAAGGGGGCCGTCTGGTAGGGATACCGAATTTCCACCCCTTCGGGAAAATATGGCTCGAGCTCCTGGAGCTGCGCTTTAACAGCCTCTGTGACCGCAAGCGAGTTGGCACCCGGCGCCAGATTGATGCCAAGGCCGGCAGCCGGTTCGCCATTGTAGAAAGTGTCAATCTGGACTGCACCGCCGCCCAGCTCAACGCGGGCAACATCCCCCAGGCGCACCCGGGACCCGTCGGGCATACTCTTGAGCAGGATGTTGCGGAACTCTTCGGTTGAGGTGAGCAAGGTCTGGGCGGTGACCGTGGCATTGAGCTGCTGGCCCTCGACCGCGGGCAGCCCGCCGAGCTGGCCGGCGGTGACCTGGGCGTTTTGCGCCTCGATGGCGGCGCTCACGTCGGCGACAGTCAGGCCATAATTGGTCAACGCCGAAGGGTCCAGCCAAATCCGCATCGCATATTCAGAGCCGAAAACCTGCACGCTGCCGATACCTGTTACCCGTCCGATAGGTTCGGCTAACTCGGAGCTGATAAAATCGGCGATATCCAGCTTGCTGAGGCGACCGTCGGTAGAGACGAATGCCATTACCATCAGAAAGCTGGTGCTGGATTTCTCGACGCTGATCCCCTGCTGGCGCACCACTTCCGGGAGTCGCGGTTCCGCCAGTTTGAGCTTGTTCTGCACCTGGACCTGGGCAATGTCCGGATCGGTGCCCGCCGCAAAGGTGAGAGTAACCGTAGCATGGCCTGAGGAATCCGCTGTCGAACCCATATAAAGCAGATTGTCGAGGCCCGTCATCTCTTGTTCAATAACCTGAACCACCGTATTGGACACGGTGTCCGCCGAAGCGCCAGGATAATCGGCCTGAATTTCCACCGCCGGCGGCGCCACCGACGGGTATCGCTGGATCGGCAAAACGAAGATCGCCATGATACCTGCCAGCATGGCGACAATGGCCAGAACCCAGGAAAAAACGGGCCTGGAAATAAAGAAATTAATCATTGTGCGTGGCCCTCGTCGTCGGAGGCGCTTTTCTGTGAATTATCCTTGCCACTGGCTTGCTGGTTTTGGGTGGGATGTAATGGAATATCCGCTGCGACCGGCTTCACCTTGGCTCCAGGCCGAACCTTTTGCAGACCGGAGACAATGAGGCGATCCCCCGGTTCCAGCCCCTTTTCCACCAGCCAGAAAGCGCCAATGGCCCGCTCTGCCTCTAACTGGCGCGCGACAACTTCACCACCCGGATCAACCAGCAACGTTGTGGCCTCTCCTTGCGGGTTACGGGTCACGCCCTGCTGCGGGGCCAGAATGGCGTTCTCCCGAACCCCCTCACTCAGACGAACGCGCACATACATACCTGGAAGGAGATCTTCGTCCGGATTGGGGAAAACGGCTCTCACCGTGACGGAACTCGTACTTTGGTTGACGGTAACATCCGTAACGTCAACGCGACCTCTGTGGGGATAGAGGGTGCCGTCTTCGCGCAGCAAAACAGTCTCGGCTTTATTTGGGCCGGCCTCAGAAGCAGCGCCCTCCTTCAGAGACGACCGAATTCGAGCCAGTTTTTCGACCGGTAGCTGAATATCGACATACATGGGATCAAGCTGCACCACGCGCGCCAGGACCTGGGGTTGATTGGCGGTCACCAGCGCACCCTCCGTGTACAGTGTCGGGCCAATGCGCCCGGCGATGGGAGCCTTGACCTCGGTATACTCCAGCTCGATACCCGCCGTTTCGAGCATCGCCTCGGATCGGGAGACATCCGCCCGGGCTGCCTCCAAGGCCGATAGCGCTTCATCACGTTGACGCTTGCTGACCGCATTCTTCTCAAACAAGTCTGACGTACGTGCCCACTCCCGCTGAGCCTGTCGCAATTCGGCCTGTGCGCGCTCAAGTTCTGCCTGGGCCCGTTGATGGGCAGCACGGTATCGGTTGGGGTCGATCTGGTAGAGGACCTCACCTGCTTTGACCTGGGCGCCTTGTTCAAACAAGCGCTCCTGCAAAATGCCCGTGACTTGCGGCCTCACTTCCGAGATACGGTAAGCGGCGGTTCTGCCCGGCAGTTCCATTGCAAGGTTCACACGCTGCGGCTGCATCTCAACAACCCCGACTTCCGGAGGCGGCGGCGCAGACCGTTCAGCCTTTGCCTGACCGGGGGAATTGTCGCAACCGGCCAGCAACAAAGCCGCCATCCACATTGGCAACATGCGGACCCCGAATAGACGCGCCATCAAACTCTTCTCTGTTTCCATATAGCTAACCTCTGAATGGGCCAAAGACTCAAAAACCGTTCGATCCATGCCTTTATTTATAACCAGGTAGACAGAACGATCGATCCAAACTGATCGACGCCGTCCTTTTCCTCGAATTCTTCGCTACGCCATAGGTAGGTGTAGGCGATCTGCCAGCGGTCCCAAGTCAATGCCGCACCCACTTGGGCGTCGCCAACCCATTCGCGGCTATCAACCGAGTGGCTGTCCTCGAAACTGTTGCCGTCGAGCAGCAGGTTGTGCGCCATATAGCGCCCTTCAACGGCAGCGAAGACGTACCAGCTAAAGCCCTGATCCCGCCGAAAAGAGGATTGCCCGCCTTGTGCAGGAGCGACTGACGGAATGCCGAAACTACGATCAAGCCCCTCCCCCAAACGAAACCCAAGGCCGCCGGAAGCGTAGGTATACAGGTTGCCGAGCGCAAACCCGGCAGACGGCCCATATTCAATGGCCAGCCCAGAGAAGTTTTGCTGCATAAGCCAGGCACGTTCATAACCGAAATTGATGACTGGCTCGTTATCAAGCTGGTTATCCCAACCCCTCGGCTTGTCTGCCGCAATCAGTTCATGGAAATTTCGTTGGACTACTTCAGCACCAGAAGCCGGTCCTACGATGCCCACATCGACATGCAGACTGTCTGCCAAACGCAAGCCACCGTGCTCCCTTTCTCTCAGTAGCGAAAATCCGCCAAACAAAAGGCCGGCATAGGGACGGTCATCTTCAATAAGCGTTTCGACCTCTATATCTTCGGGCGTATAGATCTGTTGCCCAAGCCGGTAAGTTACGCCAGCAAGACTACTTCCAGACCAGCCCGGAATAACGTCCGCAAGACGGCGGGTCCAATGTCGATCAGGGGGCTCAAAGGCCCAGATCACCTCTACGCCGCTGGTATATTGACCATCGCCGCCGGCGGAAAACGCATCGTTTTCTACTTTCAGGGACAGCAGGCCTTCAGCGGAAGCCGATGTCACAAGAGAACCCAGCAACAGTCCTGAGCACCAATTCCGATAACGCTTACTGCAACGTCGAGAATTCAATGAAGCACCCTCTGCCAAAGCTGGGTTGAACCGGATGCAAAAGAACTTGCTCCAGGATGCTGACATACCTTCCGCTACGGCGACTTTTTAGTCGCCGGCCAGAAATGATGAGACGGCTGCCCGCACGATTTGTTCAATCTGTTCAGTATAAACTAAACGTAACACAATTAATGATTGACAGCCATCCATGATGGAATAGTCCTGCGCCGGTGGAATGTGCGGGACGCTCCCGTTCTAATCTTGTCGCTCGCGCCTGAAAAATGTCTCGGGTTCAGGAAATTTTGAGGTTGGCGGAATTTTCCATAACCCGCTCAAAAACGCGCAGGGTGACTTCCAGTTCCTTGTCGTCAATGCCTTTGAGCATCTCGTCCCGCAACACATTCGCCCGCTCATTCAGATCGCTCATAAAGCGCTCACCGGCATTGGTAAGATAAAGCAGCCTGGCGCGCCGATCACGCTCACTATGCCGGCGTTCAATCAGACCCTGCTCCTCAAGGCTGTCAAGCAGGCGGACCAATGTCGGATTCTCGATGGTCATCAAGTGGGCTAACTCCCGCTGGGTCAATCCTCCACCACCACGCTGCAGGCAGATCATGGTGAACCAGCGAGCCTGGGTAACCCCCAGGTCTTTCAGGCGCTCATCCAGCAACTTGCGCCAGCGTCTTGCTACCCGGGCATTGGTGAAAGGAAACTGATCTCGAAGGGTTTGTGGGTCCATGTCACTGTCCTGCTATGGATGATTCAGTAACAGTAAATCGTAAGCTAATCATATAGACAAGCGTCGGTTACACATTAGCCAGGCTTGCGCCAGATCAATATGCAACCTGCAACATCAGGCGGATTCCCGGGCCAGCTAAGGAACTTCTCCTTCCAGTGAGACAGGTAACTCCTCACCTCTTCAGGGACAGGAGGCCTTCCGCGTATTGTCGCCCTGGTAGACACCCTTGCTGCGTGACCGGCAGCCGGCTTAAAAAAGCTGGCGCCGAGCGCTCCACAACGCCGTAGCATCTTCACTCAAAACCAGCCCGGTCTTCGGCACGGCGTCTTCCAGGCAATCCGCATTCGCTATGGTCAGTCCCCAGTCGAGTAGAGTCTGCGGGGCCGACAACAAGGCCAAGTTCCTTTTATCGGCCAGAATGGCATGAACTCGAGGTTGGGTGACCAAAAACCGATAGTTCAATAGGTTGGGAGTGTTTTTGGGCTATTTTTCACGTTTGTCTGCCAACCCTCTATAATTGCAGAAAACGTTGATGGAGCTACTGTAATGGGCCGACCCGTTATACCTTTGAAGATGACCGAGGAAGAGCGTAAAGAACTCAATGCATGGCTTCGTCGCCGGCAGATGCCCGCAGCCGAGCAACAGCGAGCCCGAATGGTGTTGCTTAGCACAGAAGGGTTACCCGGGTGGGTCATTGCAGAACGAGTGGGTGTGACAGCGGAGACGGTCGGCAAGTGGCGTAAACGGTTTGAACAGTTCCGGGTGGCAGGTCTGACAGATGCCCCCAGGAGCGGCCGGCCCCGCAGTATCAATGACGACAAAGTCACAGAGGTCATCAACAAAACGCTTCAGTCAAAGCCTAAGGATGCGACTCATTGGTCGACGACCTTGATGGCCAAGGAAGCGGGTCTCAATGCCATGGCGATCAGTCGCATCTGGCGAGCGTTTGGTTTGAAGCCTCACCGTCTGGAGACCTTTAAGCTCTCAACTGACCCGCATTTTGTTGCCAAGGTTCACGACATTGTTGGGCTGTATATGAATCCGCCGGACCGGGCTTTGGTGCTGTGTGTTGATGAGAAAAGCCAGATACAGGCGCTGAACCGTACCCAACCGGCGTTACCGCTGTCGTTTGGCTACTCAGAGACTCGGACACACGACTACGTTCGTCACGGCACCACAACCTTGTTTGCAGCCTTGGACGTAGCCACCGGCGAGGTCATCGGGCGCCTTCACCGGCGGCACCGGGCCAAAGAGTTTCTGGCCTTTTTGAATGCGATTGACCGGGAGGTTCCAAAAGATCTGGATATTCACTTGGTCATGGATAACTACGGCACCCATAAGACCGCAAAGGTGCGTGCCTGGTTTGCTGCCAGGCCCAGATACCACGTTCATTTCACGCCAACATCGGCGTCGTGGATCAACTTGGTGGAACGGTTCTTTGCCTTGATCTCAGGGCGTTGGATCAAACGAAACTCGCATCGCAGCACTCGCGAGCTGGAAGCTTCAATCAAGGACTACCTTGCAACTTATAATGACGATCCCAAACCGTTTGTCTGGCGTAAAACCGCCGATCAAATCATTGAGTCAATCGCGCGTCTATCTGACAAGCTCAATAATAAGACGAACTTTTGTTAAGGCACACTAGAGCGTATTGCCAAGGCTGACACACTGGAAAAGCTGGAAGCACTGCTACCGTGGAACGTCGACCTGGAGCGGGCCTCAAAAAATGTGTCGCAGATCGACTGAGGACAAGTGGGTCGATTTAAGG
>Ga0307487_1000057_pt1 | contig 91227 bp, 77 predicted proteins | sample CBIW12metaG_FD_203665 | JGI IMG/M metagenome (GOLD analysis project Ga0307487, IMG submission 203665) | Sea-ice brine microbial communities from Beaufort Sea near Barrow, Alaska, United States - CBIW 1.2 | ecosystem: Environmental > Aquatic > Marine > Coastal | place: USA: Alaska | collected... | reverse complement strand
AGAAGTCCCTCACTGGAACTGTCGGAGCCGTCGTGGGCCGGGTCAGTGGACTGAACGGTCTGCACCATGTCTACTATTGAAGCAGATGGATCTCGACGCCTACACGGCAGCACACAAACAGGAGTGGAACCGCCTCACAGAGCTTGGCTCACGGCGGCAGCTTTCCGGCGCCGAGTCCGACGAGCTCATCGAGCGATATCAGGCGGGCGCGACGCACCTGTCAGCCATCAAGACGACCGCGGGGTCAACGGTGCAGGGTGACCGCCTGTCCGTGGCGTTGTCCAGGGCGCGGTTGCGATTCACCGGAACCAGCGCCAATCTGTTGTCCCTGCTTCCCGGGTTCTTTGCCCTGCAGTTGCCGGCGGCCCTGTACCGGATTCGCTGGCTCACCCTTGCGGTGGCTCTCGTCACCGTCGCGGTGGCGGGGCTCTACGCGCTCTGGGCGCTCAGCGATGCGCAGGTGTTGGCGAACCTCGGCACGGACGAGCAGTTGGCGCAGGTCGCCAACGAGGACTTCGTCGGGTACTACTCGGCCAACCCCGCGGCATCCTTCACCGGTTTGGTCTGGACCAATAACGCGTTCATCGCTGCACAGTGCATCGCGTTCGGAATCGTGGGCGTCTACGTGCCCTTCATCATCCTGCAGAACGCCCAGAGCCTGGGACTGACCATGGCGATCATGTTTTCGCAGGACAAGGGGGACGTCTTCTTCCTCTATATCGCCCCGCACGGCCAGCTTGAACTCACGGCCATCTTCGTGGCCGCCGCCGCGGGCCTGCGCATCTTCTGGGCCTGGATCGCGCCGGGCGCCCGCACCAGGGGGCAGGCTCTCGCGGGAGACGCCCGAGCCCTGTTCACGGTGGCCATCGGCCTCGTTCTTGTGCTGTTCGTGTCGGGCATCATTGAGGGGTTCGTCACACCGGCCCCGTGGCCCTGGCCGGTGAAGATCGGTATCGGAACCCTCGCGCTGGCCGCATTCCTCACCTACATGATCGTCGTCGGCGGGCGTGCCACGCGTCGGGGCGAGACCGGCGACCTCGGGGAATACGAGGCCGGAAGCACCCGCATCTACTCGGCGTGATATCCGCGCCCCATTGAGGCAGTGGCCGGGCGCATGCCCTACAGGCGGCCGGTGGCCTTCAGCAGGATGTACCGGTCGGCGAGGGCAGGCGGCAGATCGGTGGGCGAACCGGTCACGACCTCCCCGCCAAGCCGGCGGATGGCGGCGGAAACCCGGGACACATCGAGCATGGCCCGCTCGGCCGCGGCCGCCCGGTACACCTCGGTACGGGTTGACCGGTCCTCGACGGCCGCGGCCGCGACGGGATCGGTCACGGAGGCGACAACGACGGTGTGCCGAGCGGTGAGCTGGGGGAGCACCGACAACAGCCCCGTGGATGCCCCGGCGGCGTCGATCGAGGTGATGAGCACGACGAGCGCGTGCTGGCTCGTGATGCTGCGCACCTGCGCCGGAACGGCGGCCCAATCCATCTCGATCAGCTCGGGTTCGATGAGCGCCATCGAATCGACCATCTGCGACAGCAGCGCCGCGCCCTTGGCACCTGCCACGCGACCACGAACGCGACGATCGAATGCGAGAAAGTCAACGCGGTCCCCGGCAGGGGCGGCGAGAGCGGCCAGGAGCAGACTGGCCTCAAAGGCGGTGTCCAGGCGAGGCTCATCATCGACGCGCACCGCCGAGGTACGCGCGGTGTCGATGAGAATGACGACCCGTCGGTCTCGTTCGGGCCGCCAGGTGCGCACCATCACATCGTTGCGCCTGGCCGTGGCGCGCCAGTCGATCGAGCGCACGTCGTCGCCGCGCACGTACTCACGCAGGGAATCGAACTCCGTGCCCGGACCGCGCACCATCACGCTCGTGCGGCCGTCGAGTTCCTTGAGCCGCTGGATGCGAGAGGGCAGGTGTTTGCGGGAATGGAACGGTGGCAGCACCCGGATGAGGCCCGGCGCATTCAGCGTCGCCTGACGGCTCCACAAACCCAGCGGACCGCTGCTCCGCGCCGTCACCTGGCCGACCCGACGCTCTCCCCGCCGAAACGGCGTCAGTGTGATCGCCACGCGTCGGCGTTCCCCCGGCGGGATCGAAACAGGGGATCGGTTGTTGCCGGCGCCGGCCGACGGCTGCCAGGCATCCCGGATCACCGCGTGCAGGTGACGACGACCGGCGTTCGTGACGAAGAGTTCGCTCGTGACCCTTTCGCCCAGACGCACCCTTGATGGCAGCACGCGTTCGAGAACCAGGCTGCGCGGGGATGCGGCCAGAAGCAGGTCGAGGCCGCCGACCAGGACGGTGGCGAGGAACCACAGTCCCAGCACAGCGAATCCGCGCGCGGGCGTGTCGCCGAGCAGCACCACGGGGATGATGCCGAGCGCGAGCAGAACCACATATCGACCGGAGAGAGTCATGGGCTAGATCGGAACCTGCACCTGCTGCAGCACGCCGCGCAGGATCGCATCGACCGAAACACCCTCAAGCTCGGCCTCCGGCTGCAGCACCATGCGATGGCGCCACACCGGCAGCACCATCGCCTGCACGTGGTCGGGCGTGATCGACTCATAACCGCTCAGCCAGGCCCACGCCTTGGCCGCCGCGAGCAGGCCCGTGGTTCCTCGGGGGCTCACACCGAGCTTCACCGACGGGCTGGCGCGGGTGGCACGCGCGAGGTCCACGACGTAGGAGAGCACGTCAGCGCTGGCCCCGACGGATGCCACGGCCGCCTGGGCCGCCGCCAGCTCGGCGGCGCCGAGAACAGGTGTAACGCCCGCACCGGCCAGATCCCGAGGGTTGAAACCCGCCGCATGTCGACGCAGCACCTCCACCTCATCGTCGCGCGCCGGAACATCCAGAACCAGTTTGAGCAGGAACCGGTCCAGTTGCGCCTCCGGCAGCGTGTAGGTGCCCTCGTACTCGATCGGGTTCATCGTGGCGGCCACGATGAACGGGACCGGCAGCGGGCGCGTGGCACCGTCGACGCTCACCTGGCGTTCCTCCATCGCTTCCAGCAACGCCGACTGCGTCTTCGGGGGAGTGCGGTTGATCTCGTCGGCGAGCAGGATGTTCGTGAACACCGGTCCGGCCCGAAACTCGAATTCTCCGGACGTGGCGTCATAAATGAGCGAGCCGGTCACGTCGCCTGGCATCAGGTCCGGCGTGAACTGGATGCGTTTGGTGTCGAGGCTGAGGGCATGGCTGAGCGTGCGCACGAGCAGCGTCTTGGCCACGCCGGGAACACCCTCCAGCAGCACGTGGCCTTTGGCGAGCAGGGCGATGATCAGCCCCGTCACGGCGCCGTCCTGCCCCACGACGGCCTTGCCCACTTCGGCACGAACCCGGGTGAGTGACTCGCGCAGTGAATCGGTGCTGAGGGCGCTGTCGGGAGTGATCATGAGTCCATTCTGCCGTGAGGCGGGAGGTCGGGAGATGCCGGCGCGGGAGGGGGAGACGGCCGGGATGCCGGGTTCGGAGAGACCGCGGATCTCGTCGTGCGTTCTATCTCCTGAAGGCGGTTGGCCAGGCGCAGCAGATCGGCGTCACCGGTCGGCTGCTCCTGCACGAGCGCATCTCGCACCTCGGCGACGGTCAGGCCGGTGAGCGCGGCGACTCTGTGTACCACGTCGTCCAGTCGCGCGCGGCGGCCGAGCCCGACCTGACCGGCCAGGCGCTGCACGGTGCCGATGCGCAGAGCATCGAGGGCGCGCAGGCGCGTGTTGCCGCGGGCATAGAGCCGTGCCCGCCCCTCCATGGTCTCGCTCGCCTTCACCGTCACGGGCAGATTCTCAGCCACGAGCGGCCCGAAGCGACGACCTCGCCAGAGCGCCGCGGCCACGGCGACGAGTCCGAGCAGGATGAGAGCGGGTGTCAGCGACCCGGGAGCGAGATCGGCGATCGACGGCGGCCCCGTGCGCGGCACGTCGGACAGCGTCGGCAGGTACCAGACGACGGTGTCGGTCGGCCCCAGCAGGTTCAGGGCCAGGGCCGCGTTGCCGACGTCGGCGATCGCCTCGTTGCTGAATACGGTCGCGTCGGGCACGAGCGTGAGCGACCGGTCTGCCTCGGATCGCTCGATCATCGAAAAGGTGGTGTCGCTGCTCGGGAAGCAGCCGGTGAGCGTGGCCCCGGATGCCTCGGCGCCCTCCGGGATGCTGAGCGTGCCCCCGCCCGGCGAAAGCGACCCGGCCCGTGTCGCCGCCGGCACCGAGCACTGCGCGGCGAGAGAGTCCGCGGTCGACAACCCACCGAACCCGACCTCGGGGGCCAGCGCCTGCAGGGCGGCGAAGTTGGGTGCGGCGACGACCGTGCGCGTGGCGAGGGACCCCATCGCGGTGAGAGCCGCCGCGTCCAGGAAGCCTCCGTCGTCGAAGAAGAAGAGCGTGGCGGCGTCCGCGGTGCGGGTCGCCGTACGTGCCTCGGCCAGGGTGTCCGCGGTCATGACGGTGACCCCCTGCTCCCGCAAAACCGTGGCCAGGGCCATGCCGCCGGAGGGTGCGGCACTGTCGGCGGCGAGCCGGCGACCGGCTGCGGGGCCTCCGACGAGCAGGATCACCGCGAACGTGACCAGAACCGCCCCCGTGGCGGCGATGACCCAAAAGCGGGATCGACGCACGGAGGTGCGCACCGTGGGCGTGACGGCGGTGGCCGCCGAGCCGTGCAGCGGATGCCGTTCGGCGGTGATCGACCCGCTCATGAGTCGTCCCGCGCGGTGACGGCGCCCGACTCAGACGCCGGCGCGAGCCGGGTAGGTGTGGCGGCGCGCAGCTCGTCCGCAAGCGCGTCGAGGGCGCGGAAGTCGGCCTCCGCCCCCAACACGCCCAGATAACGCACCCGGTCGAACACATCGGCCGCGCGTCCAAGCCGCGAGCGCGCCGCCGGAAAGACCGACGCGGCGCGCTCGGCGAAGCCGTGCGCGGTCGTTCCGGGTGTCACACTGACCACGGTGCGTTCGAACAGGTCGGCAGCGATCGCCCGGAACGTTTCCTCGGCGGCCAGGCTCCAGTCCCGCGCTTGTGCGGCTGTCTGTGCGGCGCGACGCATCTCGGCGGCGCTGCGCCGGTCGTCCGTGTCGAAGAGGTCGGCGCTCGCCCTGGCACGTCGCCGATTGCGTCTCGGGACGCCGAAGATCAACCACGCGGCGCCGATCGCGACGAGTACCACGGCGATCACGACGGCGGGCAGCCAGCTGGTCCACCCGGCGCCGTCGGGAAGAGTCAACGACCCGAGCCAGTCGAAGAACGCCTGTGACAAGCGGTCGAACCAGGTGGGCCGAGCCGCCTCGTATCTGGCATTGAGAAGTTCATCCTGCAACCAGCGTCGCGCCTCTGGTCCGTCTGGCGTTACCGGAATTTCCCCCGGTACCCGGAGCACGCGGCCGATCATGCCGGGGGTGGGGTGTGGACGGTGAGGTACGGATCCCCGATGACGGAACCGGTCTGCCGAGCCTCGACGAACCGGGCGAGTTCCAGGTCGAGGCCCTCCTTGCGCATTCGAAGGTCGAGATAGATCAGCGCGACTGTCGCGGAGGTGATGACGGAACCGACGGCGCCCGCCACGAACGTGACCAGGACGACGCCCGCGTAGGAGATGAAGGCGGGAATATACGCATCGACGGACGCGGTCGGGTCGACCAGCGACATCAGGATCGAGAAGACCAGGGCGAAGGGGGTGGTGACGATTTGCACCAGCAGATTCACCGCGATGGACACGAGGGCGAGCACCCCGAACGTGCGCCAGAAGTAACCGCGGGTGAGCGACCACGATCGCCGGATCGCGGCCCGCACGGTGAGCCGCTCCAACACAATCAGGCTGGGCACCACGGATGTCTTCGTCGCGATCCAGAGGGTGGCCGCGAGCAACGCGAGTCCACCGATGACGCCGGTGACGATGGACAACACCAGTCCGAGTGTGTCTCCGAGCGCCGCGAGCAGCACGATCGCGAGAACGAGGACGGCGAGGCCAAGGATCAGCGCCGTGAGTACGAGCAGGGTCCAGAGCACCAGCTTCCACAGGCGCGGCCGTGCCGTACGCCACAGGCGTCCCAGCCGAAGCTTTTCTCCGAGCGTCGCCCGGGCCACCTCCGTGACGATCACGCCCTGAAGCAGGGCAGCGGCGATCACGCTGAGAAAAAGGGGCACGAGAGTCGACAGCAGGATGAGCACAAGCCCGCCGGATTCGATCTCCGCCTGTTGGTCGGACGGCGCGCTGGCGACCCGGTTCGCCACCCAGTACGTGACGGGCAGCACAACAGCGAACGTCATGAGCAGCACAATGCCCTGAATGATCAGGGCGCTCCCGAACGTCGCACGGGGGTTGCGGCGCAGCACTCGGAACGGAGCGAACAGCAGCGTGCCGAAGCCGAGGGGGCGAAGCGGGATGAGGCCCGGCTTCGGCGGCGGCGTCCAACCCGACGGAGGGCCGCCGAGTGGGGCGCCGACGGGCGGGGGAACGGGCGCACCGGTCGGTCCGCCACCCGGAAGCCCGGTGGGCGGGCCATACTGGGGTGCCTGCGGGGGCGCTGGGAACGTGGGTGGTTGCCAGTTCTGCGGGTCGGTCACGAGTCCCATGCTGGCACACCTCGGTTGGGAGCGCGTTTTTTGGTCTCCCTCGACTATTCTGGAGACCGGAATGAACTACTCACCGGGCAATCCGCAGCTTCAGGGGGGCGGCGACGTAGGCACGACGAAGCCGACGAAACGCACGATGATGGCAAAGAGAGAACAATGACCTCACGTATTTTGGTCGTCGACGACGACACCGCGCTGTCCGAGATGATCGGCATCGTCTTGCACAGCGAGGGATTCGAGCCAAGCTTCTGCGCGGACGGGGCGCTGGCCGTTGAGGCTTTTCACACGACCAAGCCCGACCTGGTTCTTCTCGACCTGATGCTGCCCGGCATCGACGGAATCGAGGTGTGCAGCCGCATCCGTGCGGAGTCCGGCACGCCGATCATCATGCTGACCGCGCGCACCGACACCACGGATGTCGTGCGCGGTCTGGAATCCGGCGCCGACGACTACATGGTCAAACCGTTCAACCCCAAGGAACTTGTGGCTCGGATTCGCACCCGGCTGCGTCCCACGCCCGTCGTCTCGACCCTCAGCCTGCAAATCGGTGACGTTGTCGTCGACGCCGCGGGCCATGAGGTGAAGCGCGGCGATCGCAGCATCAACCTGACCCCGCTCGAATTCGATCTGCTGCTGGCCCTGGCCTCCAAACCCCAGCAGGTGTTCACGCGCGAGATGTTGCTCGAACAGGTGTGGGGCTACCACTACAAGGCCGACACGCGCCTGGTGAACGTGCACGTGCAGCGGCTCCGGGCGAAGGTCGAAGAAGACCCCGACAACCCGAAGATCGTGATGACCGTTCGCGGTGTCGGGTATCGGGCCGGAGCGGTCGGCTAGGTCCTTTGATGGCTCTGACACCGGGCGCGGACGTCACGTGGCGTTCGAGAATGCAGGCGAGGAACTGGCGATACTGGCGATCCTGGCCCCGAGCCGTCGTCACGTCCTGGCACGCCTCCCTGCATTTTCGTACCGTCACCATTTCGGTCGTCCTGTCGGGGATGGCCATCCTCGTGGTCGGCGTCTACATGTCGGTGAGCATCGGCAACGATCTGTTCCAGTCGAGACTCAACCAGGTGTTGCTCGACTCGAACCGGGCCACGAACGCCGCGCAGGGCATCCTCGACGCATCAGACGCGGTGGATCGTGTGCAGGTTCGAGCGCTGGTCGGCTCGGCGCGCACATCGATCACCGCGGCATCCTCCAGCCGCCTCATCGCTGTGCTGCGCGTTCCCGACCAGGAGGCGTCGACCGTGGCGCCGCAGGACTCCTCGACCTTCGGGGAGGAAACGGGAGTTGTCTCGAACGACCTGCGCGAGGCCGTGCAGGCGAGTTCCGACGAACAGTTCTGGCAGTCCGTGACCCTCACCGACGACCTCGGCACCGAGATTCCCGGCATCGTCGTGGGGTCACAACTCACCGTTCCGGTCGCCGGGCGGTATGAGCTCTACATCGGTTACAGCCTGCAGGATTCGGAGTCGACGTTGCTTTTCGTGCAGCAGACACTCGGCTTCGCCGGCCTGGCCCTCGTGCTGCTGATCGGCGGTGTCAGCTGGGTGATCGTGCGTTTCGTCGTGACGCCGATTCGGGTCGCCGCCGAGACGAGCGAGAAACTCGCCCGCGGCGACCTCGAGGTGCGCATCCCCGAGAAGGGACAAGACGTCATCGCGACCCTCGCCCGGTCCTTCAACGGCATGGCAGACAGCCTGCAAAGCCAGATCCAGAAGCTGGCCGACCTCTCCGAGGTTCAGCAACGCTTCGTGTCGGATGTCTCCCACGAGTTGCGCACACCGCTCACGACCATCCGCCTCGCCGGCGACGTGCTCTACGACCAGCGCGCCAGTTTCCCGCCGGCGACCGGGCGCACAGCGGAGCTGCTGCATATGCAGGTGGAACGTTTCGAGGTGCTGCTGAGCGACCTGCTGGAGATCAGCCGGTACGACGCCGGATCCGTCGAGCTGGAAAGCGAGCCGACCAACCTCGTGCACCTCGCAGAGGACGCCGTTGACGGGCTGCGCAGTCTCGCCGAGTCCAAGGGCAGCGACCTGAGGCTCGTCGCCCCCGGCGGGTACCTCAATGCGGACGTGGACCCCCGTCGCATCCGCCGTATCCTGCACAACCTGATCGGCAACGCCATTGAGCACGGTGACGGCAAACCGGTGGTCATCTCGGTCGACAGCAACAGTGATTCGGTGGCGATCGCCGTGCGCGACTACGGGATGGGTATGAGCCAGTCCGAGGTGGCGCACGTTTTCGACCGCTTCTGGCGGGCCGACCCCAGCCGCAAACGCACCATCGGGGGCACGGGCCTCGGCCTGTCGATTGCCCGCGAAGATGCCACCGTGCACAATGGGTGGTTGCAGGTCTGGTCATCGCCCGATCACGGCGCCTGTTTTCGCCTGACCCTGCCGCGTGTGTCCGGGGGAGTGCTCACCGCGTCACCGATTCCACTTCCGCCGACCGATGCCACGTCGGCGCTCGGCGAGCTGGGACCCGAGCACCCAATCACGGAGGGAACGCATGCGTAGAGCATCCAGTCGCCACGTCGGCCGCGCCCTCGCCGCGATCGTGGCCGCCGTCATCGTCCTGACCTCCTGTTCCGGGATCCCGCGGGACGGAAGCGTGCGCGCGGGACAGGCCGACATCGACGACGAGAGCCCGGCCCAGGTCTTCCTGCCGTCCGGCCCACAGCGGGACGCCAGCGTGGAGTCGATCCTGCTCGGCTTCATCGACGCGGCGTCAAGCCCGGACAGCAATTACGAAATCGCTCGCGAATTTCTCACCACGAGCTTCAGCTCGGAGTGGGACCCAACGGCCGGCGTCATCGTGGATGACGGCATCGGACGCGTTGTCACCTCCCAGGACGAGCAGACGATCCAGGTGACCGTCACACCGATCGCGGAGCTGAGCGCCGCGGGGGAGTACCGGGAGTCCGGTTCAACGCCCGTGCCGCTTGGTTACGAGTTCGTGCAGGTCGACGGACAGTGGCGCATCCAGTCCGCCCCGAATGGAACGGTGATCGACGAGACCACGTTCAACGACGTCTTCAGCGCGTCCGCCCTGTACTTCTTCGACCCCGGCTTCGATACGCTCGTGCCCGACCTGCGCTGGTTCCCGCGCGGAGCGTCCGCTCCGACCAAGATCGTCAACGCCGTGTTGAGCGGGCCCAGCGACTGGCTTGGGGGAGCCGTCGCCACGGCGTTCCCGGCCGGGACCAAGCTCACCGCCGACGCCGTGCGGGTCGTGGGCCGAAGCGCCATGGTCGATCTCAACAGCGAGGCGCTCAACGCGGACCGCGTCACCCTGGAGCGGATGAAGGCGCAGCTCACGGAGAGCCTGCCATCGGGAATGAGCGTGAAGATCACGATCGACCAGAACCCGCAGGACATCGCTGACCTGGGACCTGCCGTGAACCCGCGCGTCGACGCGCGGGCGTTGATCCTGCGTGACGGAAGCTTCGGGTTTCTGGCCGCGAGCGGACAGTCCCTGACCGCGGTCGAGGGCGTCTCCGCCGCCATCGTGGGCCTCGCGCCCACCGCGGTCTCCCTGGCGGCCGGCCAGCAAACGGCCGTGGCCCTCGCGGCGGGCGGGGTATGGCGGGTGAGAGCGGGGAACGATCCCGTGCTGGTCGACTCACGTGCGGGCCTGATCGCACCGTCCATTGACACGGACGGATACACGTGGTCGGTGCCGATGAACGAACCGAGCGACATCGTCGTGACCGGCGCCGGTTCGGCCGCGGTGAGTGTGGCCTCACCCTGGCCGGAAGCCACGACGATCCAGGCCTTGAAGGTCTCCCGCGACGGCACCCGCATTGTCGCGGCGTACACGATCGGCGCCGAGCCCCGACTGGCCGTCGTGGGGATCCTTCGCAAGGATGGCTTGCCGGTCGGGCTCACCGCGCCGCTGCAGCTCATGGCCGACGCGACCCCCGCGCTCGACGTGGCCTGGGTGGACGAACTGACGGTGGCCTCGCTCAGCACCCTGGCGACCGGGGCGAAACAGATCACCGCCAGGGAGGTCGGTGGCGCCAGTGTCGTATTGGAGTCGCCCCCGGACGCCGTTGCGCTCGCGGGAAGCAACTCGCTGCGCGACCTTCGCGCGATCACCTCATCCGGCGGCCTGCACGTGCAGCGGGGCGTGGGCTGGCAGAAACGCCTCGACGAGGTGACGGTGCTCGCCACGCAGCAGGGCCTCAACAAGTAGAGGTCCTCCCCAGCCCCTGACTGTGCACCGTGGCAGGACCGGGACGCACGGGCGCGGTGCCGCACGGCACCATGGGCAGCATGCGCGGCACAGCACTGATTGCAGCACTGCCTGCGGCGCTTCTCGACGCGTGGGCCGTTCTCATGCCCACGGAGTGCTCGGGGTGCCGTGCCGTCGATCGCGCGCTGTGCTCCGCCTGCCGGCACGGCCTGAGTCCCCAGGTGCACGAGGCGAAGCGAGAGGGCGCCTCCGTCTGGTGCGGTCTCGATTATTCCGGTGTGGTGCGGCACGTGATCGGGTCGTACAAGGACGGCGGCCGTACGGATGCCGCCGGTGCGCTGGCCGCCCCCCTCCGCTTGGCCGTGGCGGCCGCTCTCGGCGCCGCGCCTCCGGTATCCGCGGCGGGAGTGCACCTCGTCGTCATTCCGTCGTCTACGGTCGCCTGGCGGACCCGAGGGTTCCATCCCGTCGAACTGATCCTGAAACGCGCGGGCCTGGCCAGCACCGCGGCCCTGTGCACGGTCGCGCCGGTGGCCGACCAGGTGGGCCTCGGCCGTGAGGAGCGCGCCGCGAATCGACGGGGGTCGCTCCGGGCCATTCGAGCGCTCGACGGGTTCACCTGCGTTGTGGTTGACGACATCCTCACCACCGGTGCCACCGTTCTCGAGGCGCGACGCGCCGTCATGGACGCGGGCGGACACGTTGTCGGAATGGCCGTTCTGGCGGAAAGACGGCGACTCCATCCGGTAACCGAACGTTCGCTGAAAACCAATTGACAAAAGCGGTGACTTATCGGGTCCGCCCGGCTACGGTTGAAAACACAGGCGCGCAATGATCGCCCATATACCGGGCGATCCGCCAGATCAGGAGGTCGTCATGGAAACTAACATCGTCGGACGAAACCTAGGGATCACTGATCGCTTCCGGGAATATGCCACGGAAAAGGCCGAGAAGATTGCCGGTCTTGCCGACAAGGCGCTCGCTCTCGAGATCAAGGTAAGTCGTCACCACGAGAAGAACGGTGCCGCGGCCGGAAATGATCGGGTCGAATTGACCCTGATCGGCAAGGGTCCCCTGGTTCGGGCCGAAGCTGACGGCTCCGACAAGTACGCGGCGTTCGACATCGCATTGGGGCGTTTGCTCGAACGCGTCCGGCGCGCGAAGGACCGCAAGAAGGTTCACCGAGGCGGGGCGCACCGGCCCACGTCTCTGCAGGAGGCCGCGTCCGTCGCCTTCAGCGTGATCGACATCGTTCCGGCCTCCGGCGAGACCCTTGAACGTGTTCGTACCGGTGCGGCTCCGATCGTGTCCCCGGACAGCGTCGATGACGACGCCAATGCCGAGGCCGAGGCGGAAGAGGAATACTGCCCCGTCGTCATCCGCCGCAAGGTCTTCGCCGCGGCGCCCATGACCGTCGACGATGCTCTCTACTTCATGGAGCTCGTCGGGCACGATTTCTACCTGTTCCAGGACGCGGAAACCCACCGGCCGAGTGTGGTCTACCGCCGCAAGGGATGGGACTACGGCGTCATCGAACTCGACGATTCCGCAGCGGAATTGCGGGAGGCCCCTACTGAAGCCGGTGTTCGGAGTAACTGACCACCTGGCATTGCTATAGTTGCCGGTTAGGTCGGCGTTCCGGCGTCGGCCGGACGACAGGTGATGGCTGCGCGGTGTGAAAACACCGCGCAGCCACACACCGTGACGACTACTGGAGTGCATTCGTGGCCTCAATTTTGGAAAAGGTTCTTCGTGTTGGCGAAGGGCGCGTTCTTCGGCGCCTGGAAAACTACGCGAAGGCGATCAACGCGCTGGAGGATGACTTCAGCCACCTCACCGACGACGAACTCAAGAACGAGACCGTCACGCTGCGGGAACGCTATTCGGCCGGGGAGTCGCTCGACGACCTGCTGCCCGAGGCCTTCGCCGCCGTGCGTGAGGCGAGCAGCCGCACCCTCGGGTTGCGTCACTTCGACGTTCAGCTCATGGGTGGCGCCGCGCTTCACCTCGGCAGCATCGCCGAGATGAAAACCGGTGAGGGCAAGACGCTCGTCGCCACCACGGCCGCGTACCTCAACGCCATCACCAGCCGGGGCGTGCACATCATCACGGTGAACGACTACCTCGCGAGCTACCAGAGCGAGCTGATGGGCCGCGTCTTCCGTGCCCTCGGCATGACGACCGGATGCATCGTCTCCGGCCAGACCCCTCCCCAGCGTCGCGAGATGTATGAGTGCGACATTACATACGGCACCAACAACGAGTTCGGGTTCGACTACCTGCGCGACAACATGGCATGGCAGGCCTCCGACATGGTGCAGCGCGGGCACTCCTTCGCCATCGTCGACGAGGTCGACTCGATCCTGATCGATGAGGCACGCACGCCGCTCATCATCTCGGGTCCGGCATCCGGCGAGGCAAACCGCTGGTTCACCGAATTCGCGAGTCTCTCCAAGCGGCTCGTGCCCGACGAAGACTTCGAGGTCGACGAGAAGAAGCGCACCATCGGTGTGCTCGAACCCGGCATCGAAAAGGTCGAGGACTACCTCGGCATTGACAACCTCTACGAGTCGGCGAACACCCCGCTGATCTCATTCCTGAACAACGCCATCAAGGCCAATGCCCTGTTCAAGAAGGACAAGGACTACGTCGTCATGAACGGCGAGGTGCTCATCGTTGACGAGCACACCGGCCGAATCCTGATGGGACGCCGCTACAACGAGGGCATCCACCAGGCCATCGAGGCCAAGGAGGGCGTCACGGTCAAGGCCGAGAACCAGACGCTGGCGACGGTCACGCTGCAGAACTACTTCCGCCTGTACTCGAAGATTTCCGGCATGACCGGTACCGCCGAGACCGAGGCGGCCGAATTCATGAGCACCTACAAGCTCGGCGTGGTCGCCATCCCCACGAACAAGCCGATGCAACGCATCGACCAGTCCGACCTCATCTACAAGAATGAGGAGGCGAAGTTCAACCAGGTCGTCGAGGACATCGCGGCCCGTCACGAGAAGGGTCAGCCCGTTCTCGTGGGAACCACGAGCGTCGAGAAAAGCGAATACCTCTCCCGGCTGCTCGCCAAGAAGGGCGTTCGCCACGAGGTGCTCAACGCGAAGAACCACGCCCGTGAAGCCGCCATCGTCGCGCAGGCCGGACGCCTCGGATCGGTGACGGTCGCCACGAACATGGCCGGTCGTGGAACCGACGTGATGCTCGGCGGCAACGCCGAGTTCATGGCCGTGGCCGACATGCACGCCAAGGGCCTCAGCCCGGTGGATACTCCGGAGGAATACGAGACGGCCTGGGACGACGTTTTCAAGGCCGTCAAGGACACCGTGCGCGAGGAGGCCGACAAGGTCATCGCGGCCGGAGGCCTCTACGTGCTCGGCACCGAGCGCCACGAATCCCGCCGCATCGACAACCAGCTGCGTGGACGCAGCGGCCGTCAGGGTGACCCGGGCGAGAGCCGCTTCTACCTCTCGCTCACCGACGATCTCATGCGCCTCTTCAACGCCGGCGCTGCCGAGAGCCTCATGGGCCGTCAGGGCGTGCCCGACGACATGGCGATCGAATCCAAGGTCGTCAGCCGCGCCATCCGCAGCGCCCAGGCGCAGGTGGAGGGACGCAACGCCGAGATTCGTAAGAACGTACTCAAGTATGACGACGTGCTCAACCGCCAGCGCGAGGCGATCTACGGTGACCGTCGTCACATCCTCGAGGGCGACGACCTGCACGAGCGCACCCAGAAGTTCCTGGAAAACGTCATCGACGAGGTGCTCGACGTGCATGCCGGTCAGGGCAACGGCGATGACTGGGACTTCGACGCCATGTGGGTCGAACTCAAAACGCTGTACCCCGTGGGTATCACCATCGATGAGGTCGTCGCGGAGGCCGGGGACAAGGGGCGGATCAACCGCGACTTCATGCGCCGCGAGATACTGTCCGATGCCCGGCAGGCCTACCAGCGTCGTGAGGAATCACTGGGCTCTCCCGCCATGCGCGAACTCGAACGCCGCGTCGTGCTGTCGGTCATCGACCGTCGCTGGCGCGACCACCTCTACGAGATGGATTACCTCAAGGACGGCATCGGCCTGCGCGCCATGGCCCAGCGTGATCCGCTCGTTGAGTACCAGCGTGAGGGCTTCGCCATGTTCCAGCAGATGATGGGTCAGATTCGCGAGGAGACCGTCGGATTCCTGTTCAACCTTGACGTGGAGGTCACCCAGGGTGCCGGAGCCGTTTCGGCCCCGGTCGTTGCGGCCAAGGGCCTTGCCCCCGCCGATCAGGCAGACGCGAAGCTCAGCTACACGGCACCAAGTGATTCCGGCGGAGTGGAAGTGCGAAACCAGCGCGGCCAAATCCAGCAGGCGGCGACGGATCGTGCGCGCCGCAGCACAGCGGAGAGTTCTGCTCCCGCCACCGAAGCCCCGGCCGAAAAGACACCGGCCCAGCGCGGTGCCTTCGGCCAGCGCGACAGCTCCGACGCGGCACCCGTGAACCGGGCCGAGCGTCGTCAGGCCAAGAAGAAGTAGCGCCCGCGCGGGCTTCTCTGCCGCACGCTCCGGAACACCGTCGCCCCTCCCGCCTCCGCGGGACGGGGCGATACGTGTCTGTTCGGAGTACGTGGATTCGGAGTTCGTTGATTCGGAGTTCGTTGATTCAGAGTACGTTGATCGCGCTCGCCCGCCATCGCGTGCCGACAGCCTCCAACCGCAGGGCCACACACTGCACGCGCGCCCGGCCGTGAACCATCACCACCGCCTCGACGACACCGGGGCGTGGCTCGAAGATGTGCACGCGACCAATGGAAATGTTGGGCCGCCGGGCGGTGCGTCCGGTCACCGCGCGCGCCCGCGCGGAGAGCACAGCGCGTCTCAGCAGGTGCTTGTAGACATCGTCGCTCACCCATCGCGCGAGTTGGTCGAGCTCGCGGGCCCCGGCCAGGACCTCCATCACTCCGCGCGTCAGGTTGATCAGCAGCGGCTCCGGGTTCGGCAGGGGTGCACCGTGCGCGGGGAGGGCGTCGGGTGCTGGCTCTGGATACAGGCTCATGACTACTCCGCTGTGGGTCTGGTGCCCGGGGTGTCTCCGTGGCGATCACTCAACCAGTCGGAGCTCCGGCTGTCCAGCGCTTTTATCCCCTGTGGATAAGCCGGTGACAACGCAAGCGGCGGGTTAGGTTCGTGCTGTGCGCTGGGACAATCTCTTTGACGACCTTGAAAGTCAGCTCGAACGCGAGCTGACGGCCGAGGAGAGCGACCTGCGCGCGGAGGAGGAACGGCATCGTCTCGGGCGTCTCACCCTGCGGTCACGTCTCCTGAGCCTGAGCCTCGGGGCGGCCGGTCCGGCGGTGATCCGGGTCGTTCTGACCACCGGAGACACCCTCGTCGTACGGTCAACAAGCTTCGGTCGAGACTGGTTTGCGGCGGATCTCTTCACCGCGGACGCCTCGACTGCCGAAAGCACGGCCCGGTCGCACGCCGACACGACGCGGGGTGCCGGCCAGTGCGTGGTGCCGCTGGCCGGTATCGCCGGGCTCGCGCTTACCGCCGACCAGATTGAACGGTCCCTGGGTCCCGAGTCCGAGTCGCCATCGGCCGCGCGATTGTCGGACCGCATCGGGCTGTCCTTCGTTCTGCGAGACCTGTGTCGTCGCCGAGCCGGCCTCGAACTGCACACGAGGACGGGCCTGCTCACGGGCACGATCGATCGGGTGGGGCGCGACCACCTCGACCTGGCCGTTCATCCCCCTGGGACGCTCCGCCGCACACCGTCGGTGGAGCACTACCGCGTCGTCCCCGTGGACCATCTGGTGTTCATTCGGCTGATCTGAGCCCGCCGACGGTCTCGGTCGACTCTGTCAACGGGTCAACGGGTCAACGGGTCAGCGGGTCAGCGGGTCGGGACGCGACGGCGGACGTATGACGCGACCTCCCGACAACTCCTGAATGTTGCCGAAGTCTGACTGTTCCCACAACGAGAGCCGTCGCGCCTCTTCATACTTCGCTTCGATGTACGACTCGAGCATGAAGCGCTCGACCCGCCACACATGCGAGGGGCCGATGCGTATGGCCGGCAATTCGTTGCTGCGCACGAGCTCAAGCGCCTCGGCGGGCGTGATGGCCAGGATTTCGGCGGTGTCCGACAGAGTCAGAAAACGCCCCAGTGCGGTTGCGTCTGAATCGTCCATGCGTCGATTATCCGTCGAACCATCCCGCTTGGGTGGAAACACTTTGCCCTGTGGATAAGTCTCACGCCGCGCCCAAACCCGGGCACGATAGAGCGAGCCGGCAGGCGGTGACAAGGAGTGAGGACGCGCATGACCAACTCGGCAGGCACACGCACACGAGCACGACTCTGGTTCGACCCGCGATTCGGCATCGGCCTCGTACTCGTCGCGGCATCCGTTGCGGGGGTGGCGGCAATCGTCACGACCGCGGACCGCACAATCGAGGTGTACCTCGCATCGTCCGCGCTCCTCGCGGGTGACCACATCGATGCCGGCGACCTGCGGGTGGCGCATGTGCGGCTTGGGGACTCCGCGCAGAAGTACCTGACGCCGGGGCGCCTGCCGCCCGACGGCCTCATCGTCACGCGCACGGTGCAGCCTGGTGAACTGGTACCGGCGGGCGCGGTCGGCACCGTCGCGGGGGCATCCGTGACGAGTGTTGTTGTGATGGTGCACCCGAACCTGGCCGAGTCGATCGTTCCGGGGTCCCTGGTCGATGTGTGGGCGGCTCGGAAGATCGCCGCCGCCCAGTACGCGCCGCCCGGCGTGCTCGTGCCGTCGGCAACGGTGGTGCGGGTGATCGCGGCGGCCGGTCTGATGGCTTCGTCGGAGGGACAATCGGTGGAGATTTTGGTGCCGAAGGGCGTCGTTGGACCGGTGCTGGAGTCGATTGCCAACGGTGATGTCGTCTCCGTCGTGGCGATCGACACGCCGCTCGACGAGTCGGCCGTTGACAGTTCCGGTGCGCCGCAGACGCCAACGCCGAGCGCGCCACCCGACGGCGCCGCGACCGGGGGGAACTGATCATGGCCGGGCTCGTACTCGTGCTCGACCGGCACACCGAAGACCGCCTGCTTGCAGACATCGTGGAGCACGGCCACTCAATCCTCGCCCAGGTGCGCACGGCCGCCGAGTTCATGTCCGCCCTCCCGCAGGTGCGTCCGGATGTTGTCGTGGTGGGGGCGCGGCGTGAGTCGCTGACCGGGGAACTGCTGGCAGCGTGTGACGCGCGGGGAATCCGGGTGATTGCGCTCGCCGCCTCCGATCGGGAGCGACGCTACGCCGCCACCCTCGGATTGCTCGAAGTTCTCGATGCTGCGGTCGGGTGGCCGGAAATTGACGCGTTGGTGCGCTCCGGGGTCGTGGTGCCGCTGCGCGTCGGCGACCGCGCTCACCCGGGCGGCACCCCGCGCTCCGGACGTGTCGTGGCGGTGTGGGGGCCCACGGGGGCGCCGGGCCGGACGACCCTGGCCATCAACATCGCGGCCGAGATCGCCGCGGCCGGGCACACCGTCGCGCTCGCCGACGCCGACACGTACAGCGGGTCCGTCGCGGCGAGCCTCGGGATGCTTGACGAGGCCCCCGGATTCGCCGCGGCCTGTCGCCTGGCCGGATCGGACGGCCTGACTCAGACGGAGTTCGAGCGCATTGCGCAGCGCTACAACTCGCCCCAGGGGGCCTTCTGGGTACTCACCGGCATCGGTCGGCCCTCGCGCTGGCCGGAGCTGTCGGCGGAACGTGTGACGCGAACGATTGAGGCGGTGCGGCAGTGGGTGGATTACGTCGTCATCGACACGGGGTTCAACCTGGAGAGCGACGAGGAACTCTCAAGCGATATTTTCGCGCCGAGACGCAACGCCGCGACGGTGACGGCTCTGCGTGCCGCGGACCACGTCGTGGCGTGCGGGCTTGCCGATCCGGTCGGCATGGCCCGGTTCCTGCGTGCCTGGAGCGACCTGACCGACGTGATCAGCGACACCGCGGTGAGTGTCGTGATGAACAGGGTGCGCTCCAGTGCGGTGGGTCTTGATCCGGCCGGTCAGGTGGTCGGTGCCCTGCGTCGCTTCGGTGCCATCGAGTCACCCGTGCTGGTGTCGAATGACCAGACCTCGCTCGATGTCGCCGTTCTCACGGGGCGCACGCTGCGCGATGCCGCCCCGAAATCGCTCGCGCGGGCGAGCATCCGTCGATTCGTGCTGGCGAAACTCGTGGCTGCCCCGGTAGCGGTCGAGCCGCGCCGGGTACGCGCCCGGTCCCGGGATCGTGCCCTCGCTGCACGCTCGTGACCGCCGCACCCGCACCTCCGGCCGCGAGGGGAACCGTGGCGCCCGCCGCGCGTGTGGAGCACCTCAGTCCTGCAGGGGAATGACCTCGAGCCCGCCGTGCGGGCCGGTCACGACGAGGACCCGCCCCGCCCTCACACCGGAGAGGGCCGTCGTGAGTTCGTCGATCGTCGGGCCTTCCGGGTTCGTCGGTGCGGAACGCCGCCACACGGTGACCGGGGCGCCGGTCGCGTCGGTGATGGCTTGCGTGAGAGGCTCCGGATCGGCACCGGTCACCAGGATGACCCGGCCGATGCGGCGTTCCGGCGTGGGCGGGGTGTTCGATCGATCCCGGCGCCAGACGGCGAAGTGGTAGCCGGCGACAAGGCCCGTGGCCACGAGCAGCCCGAGCGGCGCCCGCATCCGGTCCACCACGCTCGCACCGGTCGTGTCCCCGAGCGCGAATTCGAAGAGACGATAGCCGATGACGAGCAGCGTGATGATGGCCACCACGGCGCTCACGCCGAATACCAGGATGAGGTAAAGCCGTCGCCCGGTGTTGGCGGCCTCCGACGGGTCAACGGCGGCGGTCGGTTTCCAGGACACCCACCACACGGGGCCGCCGACGATGAGGGCGCTGATCCCGCCCAGTAGCAGCGTGCGGGCGTCTGAGCCGACGAACACGGCCGTGAGGCTCGCGAGGAGGGCGTTGACGATCACGCCGAGGCCGGAGGCCGCCGTGATGAGTCCCACGCCGGAGGTTACGAGTATTCGGGCGCGTCTCGTCGCTGGTGAGTGCAGCCGGGACTGGCCGCGGTGGTAGGTCCAGACCAGGGCGCCGAAGCCCGCCGCGGCGACGGCCACGCCGAGCGGCTCGAGTGTCAGGGCGATCGGCTCCGTGCGATCGAAGGCCAGGCGAAGCAGCACGAACAGTGTGGTTGCGGCCCCGGCGACGGTGACGATGGCGGCCAGAACAATCCCGACGGCGACGAGCGCGACGTCTGCGAGCCCCCCGCGCAGGCTGCGGGCATCGTCGTGGATCCAGAACCACCACCAGACGGCCAGGCCGCCGAGGCCCCAGATCAGGGCCTGCAGGGGGGAATGCCACCACGGCTCGCCGAGCGAGGCGGTAGCGGCGACGATGTTCACGGCGGCGTCGATCAGCGCCCCCAGGGATGTGACGCCGCCGCCGAGGCCGAGCAGCAGTCCGAAAACCGCGCCGAGAATCGGAGCCACCGTCGCCAATCGGGTGGGCCCCTGGTGCGTGTGCCCGCTCATCCAGCGGTGCCAGACCCACACGGCGGCCCAGACGACTCCCGTCGCCACCAGTCGTGGTTGCCCGTCGCCGCGCACGAGCGCGGCGGCGGCGGTGAGCAGGCTCACGCTGAATGTGATGAGGGCGACGGTGCTCATGGCGGCCACATACAGGCCCCAGGCGACGGAGGCCCGTTCATCGCCGCCGATCCGGCGCCACTGAACCCACCAGAGCACCGCGGCGAACGGGCCCGCGATCAGGGTGAATGCGAGAGAGCGGGCAAGACCGGAGACGTCGTTGGAGGCGATCACGTTCCCGGAGTCGAGGAGTCGTCCGAGCAGCCCGCTCATCCCGATGGCGGCGATCACGACGAGGGCGAAGAGCAGAATGAACACCACCACCCGGCGTGCGGTGGGCTGGGCGGTCGTGCCGGTTCCCGTCTGTCCGGCTCCAGCAGATGCGCGAATACCGATCACGATGCCGGCGCCGATCACGAGGATCACGCCCACCAGAACAATGCTGCCTATCATTTGTTCACCGTCGGGTTCGGGCAGATGGTGAGCTCCCAGGGGGCGTTGTCGATCAACCAGGAACCGTCGATCCGGACCAGGTCGACGACGGCGTCGGTCTCGTAGTCGGATGCTCCGAAGGGTCCGCTCCCGTAGGACGTCGTGATCGACACCTTCACATCCGCGGTGTCGTCCCGAATTGTCGACGACACCAGGCGGATGCTGACGTTGTCCGTCGAGGGGCGCTCGACCCTTTCGCACGAGTCGAGGGCGGTCCGGCTGAGATAACGTGCCGCGGTCTTCTCGTCACCCGCGACCACGGCAGTAGCGTACTGCTGAACCGTGCCTTCCGGCGTTGACGGGTCGAGGGGCTCGGGCGCCCCACGGGAGAACACGACCGCCAGGGCCACGACGACGAGCGCCCCGATGATTCCCAGGATGACGACCAGCATCCGGTCCGGTCGCGCGTGTGTCTCACTCATGTCTACAGGATGGCCTATCCCGAGCCTTGATGGGGAATGTGAGGCAGTCGCTGGCCTAGGCTATTGATCGTGTCGACGCTCAGTGATCTCGTACTTGCCCATGGCCGCAGCTCGGCTGAAGACGTGGACTGGCTGCACATGCTCGTCGCGGACGGCCAGCTGCTCGCCGACCTTGCCTTCGCCGATATCGTGGTGTGGGTCCCCACCGAGAGCGGCAGCTTCGTGGCCGTCGCCCACGCGCGCCCGTCGAGTGCCGCGACACTGTTCTACCGCGACTTCGTGGGACAGAACATCAAGGTCGACTGGCGCACGCAGGTGACCGAAGCCTTCGAAACAGCGAAAATCGTCGACACAACCGTGCCTGATTGGTACGAAGAGACGCCCACCCGCGTTCGAGCAATCCCCGTGCTGCGCCGCCTGAGCGTGACGGGCACCGAGGTCGCGCCCGTTCCGGTGGCCGTACTCACCAGACACACAAACCTGAGTGAGGCGCGCACGCCGAGCCGCCAGGAGCTCACATTCAACGACTGCGCCAACGACCTGTTCGACATGATCGCCTCGGGCGATTTTCCCGATCTCGGCGCACCGACCGGCCCCCGTCGCGGCGCCCCACGCGCCTCCGACGGGCTGATCCGCGTCGACGTCGACGGGCTGACCACCTTCGCCAGCCCCAACGCGCTCTCCGCCTTCAACCGCATGGGCTTCGCCGACGAGCTCGAGGGCGAGTCCCTTGCCGAGGTCACCACGAGCCTGCTCGCGGGCACCGGGACCGCCGTGGTCGACGAATCGCTGCCGCTCGTCGTCACCGGCCGCGCGCCCTGGCGCACCGACATCGAGTCCCGCGGCGTGACCGTCTCGCTGCGCGCCATCCCGATCCGCAATCATGGCCAACGCGTTGGCGCCATCGTGCTGTGCCGCGATGTCACCGAGTTGCGGCACCAGGAACGCGAACTCATCACTAAGGACGCGACCATTCGGGAGATTCACCACCGGGTGAAGAACAACCTGCAGACCGTCGCCTCCCTGCTGCGCATCCAGGCACGCCGCACCCAGTCCGACCGCGCCCGCGAGGCGCTCACCCAGGCGATGCGCCGGGTGGCGGCGATCGCCGTGGTGCACGACACGCTCTCGGAAGGACTGAGTCAGATTGTGGACTTCGACGCCGTGTTCGACCGGGTGCTGCTGCTCACGGTTGAGGTCGCATCCGCACACAACACGACGGTGCACCCCAAATCAACGGGCAGCTTCGGTACGCTGCCCAGTGCCTATGCCACCCCGCTGGCGCTCGTGCTCACCGAACTCGTGACCAACGCCGTGGAGCACGGGCTCGCCGGCCGCGAGGGCGAGGTGTCGATTGAGGCGCAGCGCACCGACGAAACCCTCACCGTCATGGTGCGTGACACCGGTTCCGGCCTGCCGGAGGGCAAGGTCGGGTCCGGGCTCGGCACCCAGATCGTGCGCACCCTCATCCAGGGCGAACTCGGCGGCACGATCGACTGGCACACGATGATGGGCAGTGGCACCGAGGTCACCATCGAGATTCCCCTGCGCTTCATGCGCGAGGGGTAGCAGATGCGTGCTGCGCGCCGGGACCAGCCGCACGGCACGCTCGGCGCGCGCTGCTACTTCAGGAGATCCGCGACCGGCACCGCCCGGCCTCCTCGAAAACATGCGGCAGAACGGATGCCGGCGGCCGGTTCTCCTGAACTAGCGACACGCACGGCGGGGCGTCGGGGCAACAAAAAGAGCCTGCGCCCCCCGGTCAGACCGGGGAGCGCAGGCTCGAAGTGCGTGGTGCTGCGGTGCTTAGGAGGCGCGGCGGGCGCGTGCGGCGCGACGCTTCAGGGCGCGACGCTCGTCTTCGCTCAGTCCGCCCCAGACGCCGGAGTCTTGTCCGGTTTCCAGTGCATACTGGAGGCACACCTCAGTGACGTTGCAGCGAGCACACACCGACTTTGCCTTCTCGATCTGGTCCACAGCGGGTCCAGTGTTACCAACCGGAAAGAAAAGCTCCGGGTCGGCGGTGAGGCAGGCAGCTTTATCGCGCCAGTCCATATAGATGCTCCTTTATTGCGGGGTGCACGGCCGAATGGCCAGATTTGCAGGGCTCGGCCGGTTGCAGGAAAAAAGCTCAGATCTAAACACATAGAAAAGCTCACGTCCCTGTGAGCGTCAACCGGACCTCAAATATCGTCCCATAATAGGGGTGTCAAAATCAATACTTTGGGATGGAATGAACCTGTGAATCAGCGTGAAGAGCCAGATCAGGACCCGTTGACTCGCGGTCGACCGCACATGGGCGACGTGGCGCGGTCGCCCGGGCTGACCGTCTTCACCGCCCTGCTGGCCGCCGAGGCCGCGGTGCTCTGGATTCTCGCGGGCTGGCTCGTTGTCGAGCTGCTCACGCAGACGCCGGCTTCGCTCGGTGGCGGGCTGGCGATCATCGGCCTGGCCGCGCTGGCCGCCGTGTGGGTGAGCGCCATCACCGTGGGCGCCGTACGCCGCCGCCCGTGGATCCGCGGCGGCGCCATCACCTGGCAACTCGTGCAGATCATGGTTGCGGTCGGTTGTTTTCAGGGTCTGTACGCGCGCCCCGATGTGGGTTGGGCCATTCTGCTGCCGTCACTCGTGGTTCTCGGGCTCGCGTTCACCCCGAAGGTCGTCGCGGCCACGAGCCACCCGGTCGAGTAGGGTCAGGCGTCGATGTCGAGCTTCTTCCGAAGGCTCGCGACATGCCCGGTGGCCTTCACGTTGTACAGCGCAAGCTGCACGATTCCGGCCTCATCGATCACGAACGTTGACCGCAGCACCCCGGTGACGACCTTGCCGTAGAGGTTCTTTTCTCCCCAGGCGCCGTAGGCGTGATGCGCGTCGAGGGCGGTGTCGCTCAGCAGCGGAAAGTTGACGGCGTCGTGCTCCTGAAAGTCCTTGAGCTTGCCGGGCGTGTCCTTCGACACGCCGAGCACCTGGTACCCGGCCGACGCGAGGGACCCGAGACTGTCGCGAAAGTCACAGGCCTGCTTCGTGCATCCGGGCGTCATGGCCGCCGGGTAGAAGTACACGACAACCTTGCGGCCCGCGTAGTCGGCGAGCGACACGGATGCCCCGTCCTGGTCGGTCAGGGTGAACTGGGGGGCCGTGTCGCCGGCCGTGAGGCGCGTGGATTCCGTCATGACTCAACGCTAGTCGGGTATTCCGGGCGGCGCCGCTTCGACGCCGCGCCCGAAATGGGTGGTCGCTACGCCGGTTACCGTAGCGGCCACCGATTCGGGGCGCGTCAGCGGGCCGGCGCGAAGGTGGCGAGCAGGCGCTGCAGCGAGTCCAGCCGCACCCGTCCGGTCTCGCCGAGTTCACCGGCCTCCACGGCCTCGATGATTGCGCAGTCCGGGGAACTCGGCAGGTGGGTGCAGCCGCGCGGGCAGCGTTCGGAAATCAATGCGAGGTCGGTGAACGCCTTGAGGATGTTGGCCGTGTCGATGTGCCCGAGACCGAAGGACCGCACGCCGGGGGTGTCAATGACCCAGCCGCGGCCGGCATCCGTTTCGAGGCGCAGGGAGACCGTGGACGACGACGTGTGCCGCCCGCGACCGGTCACCGTGTTCACCACGCCGATGGCGCGGTTCGTGCCCGGCACAAGCGCGTTCACGAGCGTTGACTTGCCGACCCCCGAGTGACCCACGAAAACCGTGTCATGGCCCACGAGAGCCGCGGCAATGGCATCCACAGGCATCTCGCCCTCGCTGCTCTGGAACACCGGCAGGTCAAGGCCGGCAAAATTCGCCAGAAAATCGCTCGGGTCGGCCAGGTCCGTCTTGGTGATGCAGAGAATCGGGGAGACGCCCGCGTCGTACGCGGCCACGAGGTAGCGGTCGACAAGGCGGATGCGCGGCTCCGGGTTGGCCGCGGCGACCACGATGAGCATCTGGTCGGCGTTGGCCACGATCACCCGTTCGACCGCGTCGGTGTCATCGGCGCTGCGGCGAAGCAGGGTGTCACGGTCGACGATGCGCACGATTCGGGCAAGCGTGCCCTCATCGCCGGTGGTGTTTCCCACAATGTCGACGCGGTCGCCGTTGACGACGGCCTTCTTGCGCAGCTCGCTCGCGCGGGCGGCCGTGACGCGCCGTTCCGTGGGCAGATTCTCGTCGAGCATCACGGTGTACCGACCGCGGTCCACGGTGAGGATGCGCCCGGTCAGGGCGTTCTCGTGCTGCGGACGGGTTTTGGAGCGCGGTTTGGTGCCCTTGCGTCCGGCGCGTACCCGCACATCGGACTCGTCGTAGAGAGGCTCGTCGTCGTCGGGCGTTGACCACCAGGCGTCCGGGTCAGGCTCGTGCATTTAGAGCTGGGCCTCCGGCAGCATGGCGTGCCACAGCTCGGGGAATTGCGGCAGGGTCTTGGCGGTGGTGGCGATGTTTTCCACGAGCACGCCGGGAACGGCGAGCCCGATCAGGGCGCCCGCCGTGGCCATGCGGTGGTCCTCATAGCTGAGCCATTCCCCGCCGGTGAGGGGACGCGGTTCGATGCGCAGGCCGTCGGGCAGTTCGGTGACGTTGCCGCCGAGCCGGTTGATCTCGGTCGCGAGCGCCTCGAGGCGGTTCGATTCGTGGTGGCGCAGATGTCCGATGCCGGTGATCGTGCTGGGGGAGTCGGCCAGAGCCGCGAGTGCCACGAGGGTGGGAGCGAGCTCGCCGCCGGCTCCCAGGTCCAGTTCGACTCCGCGGATTCCAGTGCCCGCGGTCACCGTGAGGCGATCGCCGTCGAGGGTCACCGTGGCGCCGAAGAGCGGCAGCAACTCCTGCAGGTGCGCGCCCACCTGGGTGGTCTCTGCGGGCCAGCCGGAAATGGTGACGCTGCCCCCGGTGACGAGCGCGGCCGCCAGGAACGGTGCCGCGTTGGAGAGGTCGGGTTCGATGTCAACCTCGGCGCCGCGGATGGTGCCTGGCTCCACCACCCACTCGCCGACCGTGGGGCTGGTCACGGTGACTCCGCGATTGGCGAGGGTGGCACGGGTCATCTCGATGTGCGGCAGGCTCGGCAGGCGCTCGCCGGAGTGGTGCAGGTGCAGGCCCTGATCGAAGCGGGTGGCGGCCAGCAGCAGGCCGGAGACGAACTGGCTCGAGGTGCCGGCGTCGATGGTGACCTCGCCGCCGGCAACGGCTCCCCGGCCGTGCACCGTGAAGGGCAGGGCGCTCCGGCCGTCGTCGTTGATGTCGGTCCCGAGGTCGCGGAGGGCGGTGATCATGGTGGACATGGGGCGCCGGCGCGCCCCGGCATCGCCGTCGAAGGTGGTCGGGCCGAGCGCGAGCGCGGCGAGGGGCGGCACGAAACGCATCACGGTTCCGGCGAGGCCGCAGTCCACCGTGGTGGAGCCGAGAAGTTCTTCGGCCGGGGTGATGCGGAGGTCGCTTCCGAAGGCGCCGGTTCCGGGCACAGCCTCGATCGTGGTCCCCATCTGGCGGAGCGCATCCACCATGAGATCGCTGTCGCGGGAGTGCAGGGGGCTGCGCAACAGGGACGGGGCGTCGGCGAGCGCCGACAGCACGAGCTCGCGGTTGGTCAGCGACTTCGACCCGGGCAGGGACACCGTGCAGGAGAGCGGCGCGGCGGCCGTGGGCGCCGGCCACCAGGCATCCGTCTCAACGGGCACATTGTCGCCGTAAGGATCGAACTCTGGCTTGGAATATCTGGAGATCAACATCGGTTATCAGAATAGTCGGGTTATGACGCAACGGAAGGAATCCATGACGGTGTCGATGCTGCTGGAGCGAACCAGCACCGCCCAGATTGACGGCCTAGAATTGTCCGTGATGACTTCAGACGCGCCCGTGGGTGCTGATCTGGCCGAAACGCCGGACGCAGCTCGCGAAAAGAACCGGAACCTGTTCGAAGAGCAGGCACTTCCCTTTATCGACCAGCTTTACGCGGCGGCCATGCGCATGACGCGCAACCCGTCGGATGCCCAGGATCTCGTGCAGGAAACCTTCGTGAAGGCGTTCGCCGCCTTCGCGCAGTACGAGCAGGGCACCAACCTCAAGGCCTGGTTGTATCGGATCCTCACCAACACGTTCATCAACATCTATCGCAAGAAGCAGCGTGAGCCGTACCAGGGCACGATTGACGAACTCGAAGACTGGCAGATGGGCGGCGCCGAGTCGACCACCGCGATGTCGGGGCGCTCGGCCGAGGCCGAGGCGATTGACCACCTGCCCGACAGCGCCGTGAAGGATGCCCTGCAGTCCATTCCCGAAGATTTCAGACTCGCCGTGTACTTCGCCGACGTCGAGGGTTTTTCCTATCAGGAGATCGCCGAAATCATGAAAACCCCCATCGGCACCGTGATGAGCCGCCTGCACCGTGGCCGGCGACTGCTTCGCGAGTTGCTGGCCGAGTACGCGAACGGTCGCGGGCTCGGTACCGGGTCCGCACAGAATTCCAGGAGCGCAAAATAATGACTGATTGTGGATGCGAGAGGGCCAAGGCCGAACTCGAGGAATACCTGCACAACGAACTGCGCAAGGAGGAGGCGGCGGACATTCGCGACCACCTCGCGACCTGCACCGATTGCAATAGCGAGCACCTCGTGGGGCTGACCCTCACCGACGCGGTGCAGCGAGCCTGCAAGGAGACCACGCCGGAGGACCTGCGCGACCAGGTTCTGCTGCGCCTGCGCTCCATCCAGTCGACGCACTGACCGGCCGCGTCCCGGCCCGGTAGCCGGATTGCCGGCTGTATCGGACGGGCATCGCCTGATCCGGGGATCCCCCCACAACGGCACCGAAAAGGCCCCCTCGCGAAACCAGCGTTTCGCGAGGGGGCCTTTTCGGTACGTGCGTGCTACAGGGTGAGGGCGTCGCGGATCAACGCGGCCTGCTCCGTGGCGTGACGCTTGGCCGAACCGGCCGCCGGCGACGCCGATGCGGTCCGCGAGAACAACCGCACCGGGCGCGGGCCCAGCTTGTTCGTCTCAAGGTAGAAGAACGGCCATGCGCCCTGATTCTCCGGCTCGTCCTGCACCCAGGCGAGTTCCGCCGTCGGGTACTGGTCGGCCACATGCTTGAGCTCTACGGCGGGAAGCGGGTAATACTGCTCCACGCGAACGAGGGCAATCTCGGGGTTCGGGTTCTTCTCGAGGTCGTTGATCAGGTCGTAGTAGATCTTGCCGGCCAGGAACAGCACGCGCTTAACCGCGCTCTTGTCCTGAATCCGAGCATCGTCAATGACCGGTTCGAACTTGCCGGTTGTGAGGTCTGCGACAGAACTCGTCGCTCCGCGCAGCCGCAGCATCGACTTCGGGGTGAAGACGACGAGCGGGCGGCGCGGCCGCATGTACGCCTGGCGACGCAGCAGGTGGAAGTACGACGCGGGCGTCGACGGGCGGGCCACGGTCATGTTGTTCTCGGCGCAGAGCTGCAGGAACCGTTCGATCCTCGCCGAGGAGTGGTCGGGGCCCTGACCCTCGTAACCGTGCGGCAGCAGCAGCACAACGGATGACCGCTGGCCCCACTTCTGCTCGGCCGACGACACGAACTCGTCGATGATCGTCTGGGCGCCGTTGGCGAAGTCGCCGAACTGGGCCTCCCACAGGACGAGCGCGTCAGCACGTTCCACCGAGTAGCCGTATTCGAAGCCCATGGCCGCGTACTCGCTCAGCAGCGAGTCGTAAATCCAGAATCGGGCCTGGTTGTTCGTGAGGTTGGCCAGTGGCAGCCATTCCTGACCGTTGACCCGGTCGTGCAGCACAGCGTGGCGCTGAACGAAGGTGCCGCGGCGGGCATCCTGTCCGGCGAACCGAACCGGGGTGCCTTCGAGCAGCAGGGAACCGAGGGCGAGGAGCTCGCCGAAGCTCCAGTCAATGTTGCCGTTGCGGCTCATGTCGAGGCGCTTCTGCAACAGCTGCTGCAGTTTGTTGTGCACGGTGAAGCCCGCGGGCTTGTTGTTGAACGCGTCACCGATCAGGTGGACGACGGACTCGGCGACGCCGGTCGTCGCCGGTTCGCCGGCGGCCTCCTCCTTTTCGATCGCGCGCTTTTCGGCTTCGGCCTTCGCCGCGATCTCCGGGGTGATGATGGGGATCGACGAGGTCTGGGCGGCGTGCGTCTCCATGAAGGCGCGTTCGAGGCGGTCCTGGAAGTCGCGGTGTGCGGCCTCGTACTCCTCCTCGGTGATGTCGCCACGTCCGACGAGCGCCTCGGTGTAGAGCTTGCGAACGGAGCGCTTGGCTTCGATCAGGTTGTACATGAGCGGCTGCGTCATCGAGGGGTCATCGCCCTCGTTGTGCCCGCGGCGGCGGTAGCAGATGAGGTCGATGACCACGTCGCGTTTGAACTCCTGGCGGTACGCGAACGCCACCTCTGCGGCGCGTACGACGGCTTCGGGGTCGTCGCCGTTCACGTGCAGCACGGGCGCCTGGATGGTCTTGGCGACATCCGTGGAGTACACCGAGGACCGCGCGTCGCCGGGAGTCGTCGTGAAACCGAGCTGGTTGTTCACGACGATGTGGATGGTTCCACCGGTGCGGTAACCGCGAAGCTGCGACATCTGCAGCGTCTCGAGCACAACGCCCTGACCGGCCATGGCCGCATCGCCGTGGATGAGGATCGGCAGCGTGGAGAACGTTCCCATCGGCTTGCGGTCCTGCTTGGCGCGCACGATGCCTTCGAGTACACCGTCACCGGCCTCGAGGTGGCTCGGGTTGGCGGCAAGCGAGACGGGGATCTCGACGCCGTCGTCACCGTGGAACGTGCCCGTGGTGCCGAGGTGATACTTCACATCGCCGGAACCGTGAACGGTGCGCGGGTCTTGTGTTCCCTCGAACTCGCGGAAGATCTCGCCGTACGTCTTGCCGGCGATGTTCGTCAGCACGTTGAGACGACCGCGGTGCGCCATGCCGATCGCGACCTCGTCGAGGCTGTGCTCGGCGGCACTCTGCAGGATGGAGTCGAGCAGCGGGATCGTGCACTCGCCGCCTTCAAGGCTGAAGCGCTTCTGGCCCACGTACTTTGTCTGCAGGAAGGTCTCGAAGGCCTCGGCCTCGTTGAGCTTGGCGAGGATCCGCATCTGCTCGACGTGAGTCGGCTTGACGTATGCCTTCTCGATCTTCTCCTGCACCCACTTGCGCTGGGCGGGATCCTGAATGTGCATGTACTCGATGCCCGTCGTGCGGCAGTACGAGTCACGCAGCACGCCGAGGATGTCGCGCAGCAGCATCAGGCGCTTCTCGCCGAATCCTCCGGTCACGAACGAACGGTCGAGGTCCCAGAACGTGAGGCCGTGGGTGGCGATGTCCAGGTCGGGGTGCGAACGCTGCTTGTACTCGAGCGGGTCGATGTCGGCCATCAGGTGACCGCGCACCCGGAAGGAGTTGATGAGCTCCTGCACGCGGGCGGTCTTGTCGACGGCGCTCGCGAGGTCGACGCTGATGTCCGGTGCCCAGTGGATCGGCTCGTACGGGATGCGCAGGGCCGCGAAAATCTCCTCGTAGAAGTTGTGCTGCCCGATGAGCAGTTCGTGCACGATCTTGAGGAACTCGCCGGAACCGGCACCCTGAATCACCCGGTGGTCGTAGGTGCTCGTGAGGGTGATGGTCTTCGAGATGGCCAGGCTGGTGAGCGTCTTGACGCTCGCCCCCTGGAACTCGGCGGGGTAGTCGAGGGCGCCGGCCCCGATGATGCAGCCCTGCCCCTTCATGAGGCGGGGGACGGAGTGAACCGTGCCGATGCCGCCCGGGTTGGTGAGCGAGAGTGTGGCGCCGGCGAAGTCATCCGCTGTGAGCTTGTTCAGACGGGCCCGGGTGACGAGGTCTTCGTATGACGAGAGGAACTCGCCGAAGGTCATCGTGTCGGCGCGCTTGATCGTGGGCACCAGGAGAGCGCGGGTGCCGTCGGGCTTGGGCATGTCGATCGCGAGACCCATGCCCACGTGTGCGGGGGCGATGACCGACGGCTTGCCGTTGACCTCGTCGTAGTACACGTTCTGACTCGGGAACATCTTGAGCGCCCGGATCAGTGCCCAGCCGATCAGGTGCGTGAACGAGACCTTGCCGCCGCGGGCGCGCTTCATGTGGTTGTTCATCACGATGCGGTTGTCGATGAGCAGCTTCGCCGGGATCGTGCGCACACTCGTGGCCGTTGGCACGGTGAGGCTCGCCGCCATGTTCGTGGCGAGGGCCTTGCCCATGCCGCGGAGCGGGGTGATTTTGTCTTCCACAACGGCGGCCTGGGGGTCCGTGGCCACCGGCATCGGGCTCGTGACCGGGGCGTCGGCGGGAACCGGAACCGGGTTCGGGGCCCGTGAGGTCGTGCGCGCGGTCGGCTGGACCGACGCGGCGGGGGCCGCGACCGGGGCCTGCGCCACGGGGGCGGCCGCGACCGGGGCCTGCGCCGCGGGTGCTGCCGGCGCGGGTGCTGCCGGCGCGGGTGCTGCCGGAGCGGGTGCTGCCGGAGCCTGCCCGGCGGGGGGCGTTCCGGCGTCAGCCGGGGAGTTCGCCGTCTGGTGGTAGCTCTCCAGCACGGGCCACCAGGACTCGTCCACCGAATCCTTGTCGACGAGGTACCGCTCGTAGAGCTCGTCTACGAGCCACTCATTAGCTCCGAATTCGCCCGACGTCTTTTCATCAGAAGCTCCACCGGTTACCTGGCTTGACACCGTCCGATCGCCCACTCTCCGCGTTGATTTTGGATGTCCCTGACGATGACACTCGCCGGGTCAGTCTTCCTATCAAGCCTAATCCCATTACTGACGGCTGCGTTCCCCCGCGCCAACGGCTAGCGTTCTGGTATGAGGTTCTATGGAACACCCCCCACCAGCGATCTGACGTACTCCGACGTTTTTCTCGTACCAGGCCCCTCGAAGGTGACGAGTCGGATGGATGTCTCGCTCGCTCCCGGGGACGGTACCGGAGCCACGCTCCCCATCGTGTCGGCGAACATGAACTCCGTCACCGGCCCTCGCCTCGCCGCGACGCTGGCCCGCCGCGGGGGACTGGGAGTGCTTCCGCAGGACATGCACCTGCAGGACCTCGACGCGGCCATCCGCTGGGTGAAGGCGCAGTCGGTGCGGTTCGACACTCCCTTCGTTTTCGGTCCGGACGACACCGTGGAACAGGCGCTGCGTCAGGTTCCCCCGGTCGACGGGCAGGGACTCGTCATCCACACCGAGAAGGGCGAATACCTCGGCTGCATCGTCGCCTCACGCCTGCGCACCGCTCTCGGCGACGCGCGACTGGGCGACCTGCTGCGCGGCCCCATGGCCTCCCTCGACGCCGACGACGTGGACGGGCCCCGCCGTGCCTTCGACCTGATGACGGACGCCGAGCTCGACTTCGCTCCCGTTCTGCACCACGGCCTGGTCGTGGGCACGCTCAGTCGCAAGAGCGCGCTGCGCTCCACGCTCTACGACCCGGCCGTTGACACCCAGGGCCACCTGAAGGTCGCTGCCGCGCTCGGCATCAACGGCGACGTGGCGGCGAAGGCCAAGGCCCTCGCGGCCGCGGGAGTGGATGTGCTGGTGATCGACACCGCGCACGGACACCAGGAAGGCATGATTCGTGCCCTCAAGATCGTCGCCGATCTGAACCTGGGCCTGCCCATCGTGGCGGGCAACGTCGTGACGGCCGAGGCCGTCCAGCATCTCGTGACCGCGGGGGCCAACATTGTGAAGGTCGGCGTCGGGCCGGGAGCGATGTGTACGACGCGCATGATGACGGCCGTCGGTCGTCCTCAGTTTTCGGCGGTTCTGGAGACGGCCGCCGCGGCATCCGAACTGGGCGCGCACGTATGGGCAGACGGCGGCGTGCGCTACCCCCGGGATGTGGCGCTCGCCCTCGCCGCGGGCGCCGCATCCGTCATGATCGGATCCTGGTTCGCCGGCACGACCGAGGCCCCCGGCTCGCTCAACACGGATGCGTCCGGTCGCCTGTACAAGGAAAGCTGGGGGATGGCCTCCACGAAGGCCGTGCAGAGCCGCTTCGACCGACTCGACGCCTACGAGCTGGCTCGCAAGACGCTCTTCGCCGAGGGGATCTCCAGCTCGAAGATCTACCTCGACCCGCAGCGACCGTCGGTCGAAGACCTGCTCGACATGATCACGGCGGGCGTGCGCAGTTCGTTCACGTACGCCGGGGCGACGTCGGTGAGCGAGTTTCACGCCAAGGCGCGGGTGGGATTGCAGTCCGCGGCCGGGTACGACGAGGGCAAGGCGCTCCCCGTCTCCTGGTAGCGCAGTCGACTATAGTGAGGGGAATAATGGACGACCCCCCAGCATCATCAGAACCCACACATAAACCCTCGCCCGTGAGCGACGGTGGTGACCGTGCTTGAGTGGATAATGCTCGGGTTTGGTCTGCTTCTCACCGTCGGCACGGGCATCTTCGTTGCGAGCGAGTTCGCGCTGGTCAACCTGGACCGCTCCGAGCTCGAGGCGCGCCGGGACCGCGGTGAATCCAGGCTCGGCCTGACCATCGCGGCCCTCAGAATCACCTCGACCCACCTCTCAAGCGCCCAGCTCGGGATCACCCTCACCACGCTGCTCACCGGTTATGCGATGCAGCCCGCCCTGACCACGCTGTTGTCCGGCCCGCTCACCGCGGTCGGGCTGCCCGCCGTGACCGTGCCGGCGATCGCGACGACGGTGGCGATCATTGTCGCCACGCTGCTGTCGATGATCATCGGTGAGCTGGTTCCGAAGAACTTCGCGCTGGCCCTGCCGATCCAGACGGCCAAGCTCGTGATCCCCGCACAAACCGTGTTCACGACCGTGTTCAAGCCCGCCGTCCTGATGCTCAACGGCAGCGCGAACGGCCTGCTGCGTGCCGTGGGCGTCGAGCCCAAGGAAGAACTCTCGGGGGCGCGTTCCGCGGAGGAACTGTCCTCGCTCGTGCGCCGTTCGGCGCAGGCGGGACTGCTGGAGAAGGACACCGCCACGCTCCTGCACCGCACACTACTTTTCTCCGGGCACACGGCATCCGACGTGATGACGCCGCGTCCGCGGGTCGCGGTCATTTCGCGCACGGCGTCCGCTCAGGACGTCATCGAGCTCACCCGTCAGACGGGGTACTCGCGTTTTCCCGTGATCGACGAGAGCGCCGACGACATCGTGGGCATCGTTCACGTGAAACAGGCCGTGGCCGTGCCGCGACAGCGCCGCGCCGGCGTGCCCGTGTCGGCGCTGCAGACCGAAGCCGTCCGAGTGCCGGAAACGATGAAACTCGACAGCCTGCTCGGCGACCTGCGCGGTCGCGGCTACCAGATGGCCATCGTCGTGGACGAGTACGGCGGAACGGCGGGCGTGGCCACCCTGGAGGATCTCGTGGAGGAGATCGTCGGGGAGGTCGCCGACGAGCACGACCGCACCAGGGCCGGCGTTGTGCGGTCCCCGGGTTCGATGACGTTCCCCGGCATGCTGCGTCCCGATGAGCTGCTCGAACGCGCGAGCCTGAGCGTTCCCGACGACGGCCCGTATGAAACCGTGGCCGGATTCGTGATGAGTCTGCTCGGTCGCCTGCCGGTGGTGGGGGACACCGTGGCCATGGAGGGCGGGGAGCTGCGGGTGGAACGCCTCGATGGCCGCCGGATCGACCGCCTCCGGTTCACTCCGCTGGCGGCGGTGCCGGAGCCGGAGCGCGAACCTGACCGTGAGTCCAAGAAAAAGAAAAAGAACGACAAGAATGCAGCCGGCAAGAACGACGATGAGAGCGACGTGACGAAATGAGCGATTGGGCAGGAATAGCCTGGCTCGTGGTGCTGCTCGCCGCCAACGCCTTCTTCGTGGGTGCCGAATTCGCGGTCATCTCCGCGCGTCGCTCTCAGATCGAACCGCTCGCGGAGGCCGGCAAGCGCAGCGCCAAGACCGCACTCTGGGCGATGGAACACGCCACTCTCATGCTGGCCACCACGCAGCTCGGCATCACCGTGTGCTCGCTGCTGATCCTCAACGTGTCCGAGCCGGCGATCCACCACCTGATCGAGGTTCCCCTCGAATTGACCGGTCTGCCCGGCGAGGCCATCAGCACCGTCGCGTTCCTCGTCGCCCTGGTTCTCGTGTCGTACCTGCACGTGGTCTTCGGCGAGATGGTGCCGAAGAACCTGTCGTTCTCCGTGCCCGACCAGGCCGTGCTCATTCTGGCGCCGCCGCTCGTGCTCATCGGGCGTATCTTCTCTCCCGTGATCGTGGCACTGAACGCCACGGCCAATGCCGTGTTGCGCCTGTTCGGGGTGCAACCCAAGAACGAGGCGACGAGCACGTACACCCTCGATGAGGTTGCGACGATCATCACCCAGTCCAAGAAGGAGGGCGTGCTCTTCGACGGAACGGGGGCGCTCACCGCCACATTCGAGTTCACCACCCGCAAGGTGCGTGACGTGGCGGTGCCGATCGACAGGATCATCAGCCTGCCGGAGTCGGCCACCCCGGCCGACGTCGAGAAGGCGGTCACCCGTCATGGTTTCTCCCGCTTCGTTCTCGTGAACGAGACCGGCGACTCCACCGGTTACGTGCACCTGAAAGATGTGCTCGACATCGAAACGGCGGAGTACCAGACGCAGATCCCCGGCAAGCGGATCCGCCAACTCGCGTCCATCTTCGAGGACACCGATCTGGAAGACGCCCTCGCCACCATGCGGCGTTCCGGTGCGCACGTTGCTCGCTCGTTCACCGAGCTCGGCGAAACCACCGGCATCCTGTTTCTGGAAGACATCATCGAGGAACTCGTGGGCGAGGTTCAGGACGCCACCCGCCGGGAGTGACGCAGACGTCTATCGTGGGGGCATGGCGAAACCCCGTAGGTGGCTGGAATGGAACGACGACCAGGCAAGCGACTGGATTCGCGTTCCCGGCCCGGCAGACGACAAGTACACCCATGGCGTGCTCGGAATGCTCACCGGATCGAAGGAGTACCCGGGCGCCGCCGTGCTCGGCGCCGAGGCCGCCGCGCGCACCGGAGTGGGCATGGTGCGTTATCTCGGCCCGCGGCGGGCCGGCGACCTCGTGCTGCAGCGCCGACCCGAGGTTGTGACGGTGCCGGGCCGCGTGCAGGCGTGGCTGCTCGGCTCCGGACTGAGCGTGGACACCCGCAGCGAGAATGTCACGAGCGCCCTCGATGCGGCGCTCGCCGAGGGGCTGCCGACCGTGTGCGACGCGGGCGCCCTCGATCGTGTGGCGGTCGGGACGGGCTCCCCCCGACCGATCGTGATCACCCCGCACTACCGCGAGCTCGCTGCTCTGCTCCAGGTGCGCGGCGAACGCGCGGACACCGTCACCGCGGAACACATTGCGGACGACCCGGGCGAGTGGGCCGCTCGCTCCGCTCGAAGCCTCGGCGTCACGGTTCTGCTCAAGGGCAGCGTGACCCATGTCGCCGCCCCGTCCGGTGTCAGGCTCACGGTGTCGCACGCGCCGGCCTGGCTGGCGACGGCCGGTTCCGGCGATGTGCTCGGAGGCATCCTCGGGGCGCTGCTCGCCACGAACGCCGAGCGCATCGCGGCGGATGCCGACGCTCTGCCCGCTCTGGCCGCGACCGCCGCGCTCGTGCACTCTCACGCCGCCGAACTGGCGTCGGCCGGTGGGCCGCTCACCGCTCTCGACGTGGCCGAGGCCGTTCCCGCCGTTATTCGCGCGTTGCTCGCGGTTCCCTCGGAGGGCCGGCACTAGCCTCAGCGGGCGCCTTGCCCTCCTGACGGAGCCGGAGCAGCCGCGGGATCTGCCGAACCAGGACGACCATCACGAGCAGCTCGACGAGGGTCTGCGTGACGACGACGAGAGGAGCGAGGTCGAATTCCGCGGGCAGGGCGAGCACGAGTGGGAGGACGACGAGCGAATTACGGGTGACGCCGCTGAACACGATTGCACGGCGCCCGGGCACGTCGAGCCGTGCGGCACGACTGGCGATAGCACCGAGGGGGACCATGCCCACGGCGAAGAGGATGAAGACGGGCACGGCGAGCAGCAGCGCGGTGATCTGTTCACCAACGCCGTAGATCTGTGAGGCAACGACGACAGCGAGTGTGAGCATCATCAGCGGCACCATCGCACCCAGCACGACGTTCTGCACGATGTCCCCGGCGCGGGTGCGGGCCGCGGCCAGTTGGGTGAGGCCGGCGGCGGCCAGCGGGAGAAGGATGAGCTGCAGGAACGCCTCGACAAACGGTTCGAGGTCGATGCTCTGGACGAACTCCGGTCCGATCATGAGCCACAGGTAGACCGGGAGCAGAAGAATCTGCGACAACATCAGCAGGGGCGCTGCGGCCAGCAGGCGGTCTTTCGCGCCGCCGGCGAGGCCGGTGAACACGATGACGTAGTCCACGCACGGGGTCAGCAGCACGAACAGCACCCCAACCAGCAGCACGTGGTCAGCCGCGACGAACCGCGACACGGCAAACACAACGATCGGAGCGACGACGAAGTTGACGACAAACACGGTGGCCAGGAATCGCCAGTCACGGAATGCCTGCCCGACCTTGGCGAACGGCACGCCGAGGAATGTCGCGTACAACAAGCTCCCCAGCACCGGATTGATCGCCGCTGCCGACGGATGTGCCACGGCCGGGATCATCAGGCCCACGACGACGGCGAGCACGATGGCCCCGAGGTAGAGCGGCACCTGATGCCGTTCCAGCCACTCCACGCTCGGGTTCATGATCCCAGTCTTTCAGTCTTCCAGCCCTTCACCAGGTCCGGGGCGCGGCGACGACAACCCCGGCCGCTACAGTGATCAGGTGCCGCGCCCCCTCCTGCAACGAACCGTTCCGCTGTGGGGCGCGTTCGTGCTCGTGCACCTCGTCATCGTGGCCCTGGCGCTGTTCGGACCGGGCAACGCGATCGGCGACATCGGTGTCGTCTATCGTGGCTGGGCGGACGGGCTGCGCACCGGCACGATCGTGGGCATCACGACACCGTTCGTCTACCCGGTGCTTGCCCTGGTGCCGATCGCGGCCGCCTCGGTGCTGGGCGATGCCGCCTACGTCTACACCTGGTTCGCCCTCGTCACGGTGGTCGACGCGGTGGCCTTCCTCGTGCTCGTGCGGGGCCGGCGTGCCCGGCGTGTGCGGGCGGCGTGGTGGTGGCTGGGATTGCAGCTGCTGCTCGGCCCGATCGCACTGGCCCGTATCGACTCGATTACCGTTCCAATGGCGATCATCGGCCTGCTCTGGATCGGTTCCCGGCCATTCTGGGGAACCACCCTCCTGGTTCTCGCCACGTGGGTGAAGGTATGGCCGGCCGCCGCGCTCGCGGCGCTCTTCGTGGTGTGGCCACGGCGCTGGCGGATGCTGCTGCTCGCGGCCGGCCTCAGCGTTGCGATCACGGGTCTCGCGCTCCTGCTGGGCAGCGGAGCCAACGTGCTCAGCTTCATCACCGCGCAGACATCGCGCGGCATTCAGATCGAATCGCCCGTCGGCGGCGCCTGGATGTGGCTGACCGCGCTGCACGTGCCCGGCAGCTCGCTGTACTACGACCGCGACATCCTCACGTTCCAGGTGCGTGGCCCCGGCGTGGCCGCCGCCGCCGCGCTGATGACCCCACTCATGGCGGTGATGGCCGGCATGGTCGTGTGGCTCGGCGCGCGGGCCACGCGGGCCGGCGCGGCCTTCGCGACCGTATTCCCCCCGCTGGTGCTCGCTCTCACGGCCACGCTGATCGTCTTCAACAAGGTAGGTTCGCCCCAGTTCATCTCCTGGCTGGCGGCACCCATCGTCCTTGGGCTGGTGTGGCACGGCCCGGGCTGGCGCACGCCGGCCCTGCTCGTCGCCGGGATGGCAGGCCTCACCCAGCTCGTCTACCCGTATCTCTACGACTGGCTGCTCGTGGCGGACCCGGCGCTCGTGCTCGTGCTCACCGTGCGCAATCTGCTCGAGATCGTGCTGCTGGGGTGGGCGGCGCGTGACCTGTGGTCGTACGATCGCAGGAGCGAAATCTCACCCGCATCCGCCCGGGTGTCACGGCACTACTGAAGGAGTTCTCATGTTGGTCGCATTCTCGGTCGCCCCGTCCGGAGCCCAGGACGAGGAAGGGTCGGTGCACAACGCGGTTGCCGCCGCCGTCAAGGTGGTGCGTGACTCCGGGCTGCCCAATCACACCGATTCCATGTTCACGACCATCGAGGGCAACTGGGACGAGGTGTTTGCCGTGATCAAGGCGGCCACCGAGGCCGTCGGCGCGTTTGGGCCGCGCGTCTCGCTCGTGCTCAAGGCCGATATTCGTCCGGGCCACACCGGCGAGCTCACCGGCAAGGTCGAGCGGCTCGAGGCCGCCCTGACGTCTGACGAGTAGCTCCCCAAACCGTGGCCGGGGCAGCCTCTGGACCCGGGAAAATAATTACGAAAGTAAACGCGCAAACTGATGAGCAACTCTCGCTTTTATGTGCTAATCGGGCTAAAATGGGGGTATGTTCACGACGGTGAAGTCCGGAGCTGAGATGGTCGCCCTGCTGGCGCAGGCCGACGAACTGGTCACGAATGCTCTGGCCGGGGTGCAGTTCGCGCTCCTTGATGACGACGCGGCGCTGGCCGTGCTGGGGGCGTTGGAGGCGGTGGGGCGTCGGGTGGACGGCGGCCGAATCGGGTCCGCTGCGAACGTCGCGTGCCGGGCGGATGCGGGCTTGGGCCATGAGTCGTTGGCGTGGAAGAACGGGTGTCGGGGAAAGTTCGAGCTGATCACTGGCGTGACGCGTATTTCCAGTGCGGAGGCGAAGCGGCGGATGCGGCTCGGTGGTTTGATCGCCGGCACCGCGAGCGCGTCGAGCGGGTTGCTGGGGCAGAGCGTTCCGGTGCGGCATCCGGCCGTCGCCGACGGCCTCGCCTCCGGCCAGCTCGGGGTGGATGCGGCGGAGGTCATCGTGACGGTGCTGGAGCAGATCGGCTCCCGGGTGGCGGTGGACGATCTGGACCGGGCCGAACGGGCTCTCGTCGCCTCGGCGACCGGGGCGGTCACCGCGGAGACCGCGGGGTTGCCGGGCGCGGGGATCGCTTTCAGCGCCGACCTCATCCGCGCCCAGGCCCACCAGTGGGAGGCGATCCTCGACCCGGACGGCGCCGCCCCCAGTGACGACGAGCACGCGGCACAAAGCACGGTGGGATTCGGGGTGCTCCGTAACGGCCTGTACCCGCTGCGCGGCGGGGTGACGCCGGACCTTCTCGGGGTGATGAACGGCGTGTTCGCCACGTTCCTCTCCGCCCACGCCGCACCGGCATTCCCCACCGCCGACGAGCAGGCGCGGATGGAGGCCGGGGAGCTCATCCCCGGCGCGGATGCCGCGGCCGTGGATGAGCGCACCGGCGGCGAGAAACGCGCCGACATTCTCCGCGCCGTGTTCGAAAAAACCGCCCGCGACCCGAAAACACCCACTATCGCTGGGGCCGCGCCGGTGGTGATGGTGCACGTGAACGCCCGCGACCTGAAAAGCGGCCGTGGTGTCGGGTGGATCGACGGGGTCGACGCCCCGGTCAGCCTCCGCACCGTGCAACAACGCCTCTGCAGTGGCGGATATCAGCAGGTGGTCGTCGGTGACGACGGGCAGGTGCTGCACCTCGGCATGAAGGAACGCTTCTTCAGCCCGGCGCAGCGTCGGGCGATCGCCGCCCGCGACGGCGGCTGCATAATATCTGGCTGCCGGGTCGCCGCCGCCTGGTGCGAAGTTCACCACGTGATCCCGTGGCAATCCCACGGCGCGACCGACGTGGAGAACGGGGTGCTCTTGTGCTGGTTCCATCACCACACCATCGACACCAACGGGTGGAACATCCGCATGACCCACGGCCGACCCCAGCTGCGCGGCCCCGTGCTCTTCGACCCCACAAGAACCTGGCGGCCCGCCGCCACCCACCGCGCCAACACCCCCAGCACCGACCCGCCCTGGAACAAATCGACAGAGTGAGAGATTCGCCCGGCCGAGGCCGACAGTAGGATGGCTGCCATGTCTGAGAGAACAGCCGAGCGTGTCACTCCCGGTACCCACGCCATCCGTTTTGAAGCGCAGCTACTGAGGGTCGCCGGGCGGTCCGTCGTGAGGCTGCCAAAGGAGGCCAGCCTCCAGCTGCCTTCCCGCGGACAGGTCGCCGTCACGGGACTACTGAACCGTCACGACTTTGAGACGGTGCTCGAGCCGGATGGGATGCGGGGCCATTGGCTTGCTGTCGACGGGGCGCTGCACCAGGCTTTCGAGCTCCGCGACGGCGACACGGTCGAGGTCGACGTCGACGTGTGCGCCGTGTGGCCCGAGCCCGAAATACCCCACGACTTTGGGGCGGCACTGGCTGACGCTCCCGACGCCTCCGCCGTCTGGCGGGACATCACGCCGATGGCGCGCTGGGAATGGGTTCGGTGGATCAACGCGACCAAGAACATGCAGACGCGTCAGCGGCGCGTCGAGGTCGGTCTGTCGAAGCTACGGTCCGGCAAGCGACGACCCTGCTGCTTTGATCTCGCATCGTGTACCGACCCGGAACTGTCCAAGAGCGGCAAGCTCATCGACGCACCGTAGAGAACGTGACGGTTCGCCGTCGGCGCGGGATCAGTCGAAGCTGAGGCTCAGCTTGCGGAGCAGGGTCGAGAGGCGGTCCTGCTCGCTCGCGGAGAGAGTGCTGAGCAGCGCGGCCTCGGCATCCACGAGGCGGGTGATGGCAGCGTCCACGCGAGTGAGGCCCGCGGACGTCATTCCCACGAGGACGCCGCGACCATCGTGCGGATCGGTGTGCCGGGTCACGAGGCCGCGTTCGGCGAGGCCGTTGATGCGATTGGTCATGGTGCCGCTCGACACGAGTGTCTGTTGCAGCAGCGCCTTGGGGCTGAGCTCGTACGGTGCGCCCGCACGGCGCAGGGCGGAAAGTACGTCAAATTCCCAGGATTGCAGCTCTGACCGGGAGAAGGCCGTGCGGCGGGCACGGTCGAGATGCTTGGCCAGGCGGGCGACGCGGGAGAGCACCTGCAGCGGGGCGAAGTCGAGATCGGGTCGTTCGCGCAGCCAGGAAACTACGATTCGGTCGACTTCATCATGGTCAGGCATTGGTCCATTATCCCGGGTGTGGCCGTGGGGGAGCGTGCGGGCCCCGTCATCTGGCACACTTGAGGGTGTCGTCACCTCGCGGTTGACGCGTTCCGCCGTGGTGTAATGGCAGCACGACAGCCTTTGGAGCTGTTAGGTCTAGGTTCGAGTCCTGGCGGCGGAGCATCTTTTCCACAGGTCGACATCCCCCCGTTACACACGCAGAGGACACCACCCCCGTGACAGACTCCCACCTCGCCATCATCGTGCTCGCCGCCGGACAGGGCACGCGCATGAAATCCAGTCTTCCCAAGCTGCTGCACCCCCTGGCCGGTCTCCCGATCGTAAGCCACGTTCTCGCGACCGCTCGCGCGCTCGAGGCGGCGCACGTTGTGACCGTCGTGCGTCACGAGCGCGATCGCCTCGCGGCCGTCGTCGCCGCGGAACTGCCGGAGAGCCTCATCGTTGACCAGGACGACGTTCCGGGCACCGGCCGCGCCGTAGAGCAGGCCATCGCCGCGCTGCCCGCCGACTTCGACGGTGACGTGCTCGTGATCAACGGTGACGTGCCCCTGCTGGACGCCGCAACCCTGGCCGCGTTCATCGACGCGCACCGGGAGAGCGCCGCCGCCGGAACGGTGCTCTCCGCCTTCCCCGACGATTCGACCGGCTACGGACGCATCGTCCGGTCGGCACAGGGCGCGTTCGACCGCATCGTGGAGCAGAAGGACGCCAGCGACACGGAGCGGGCGATCGACGAGATCAACGCGGGCGTGTACCTGTTCGGATTCGCGGCGCTGCGCGATCAGCTCGCCCAGCTGACCACCGACAATGTTCAGGGTGAGAAATATCTCACCGACGTGATCGGCTTGCTGCGTCAGGCCGGCGTCGAGGTTGCCGCGGTGCCCGTTGAGGAAGCCTGGCTCGTGGCCGGCATCAACGATCGTGCGCAGCTGAGCGATGCGGCCCTCACCCTCAACGAACTCATTGTGCGCGGCTGGCAGCTTGCCGGGGTCACAATCCAGGACCCGGCCACGACGTGGATCGATCTCAAGGCCACGCTCGCGCCCGACGTCACCATCCTGCCGGGAACGCAGATCCTCGGCGCCACCGTGGTCGAGACCGGCGCCATCATCGGCCCGGACACCACCCTGCTGGATTGCGAGATCGGTGAGAGAGCGGTCGTGAAGCGCACCGACGCCACGCTCGCGGTGATCGCGGCCGGGGCATCCGTTGGCCCGTTCTCCTATCTGAGGCCCGGCACGCTGCTCGGCGCCGACGGCAAGATCGGCGCCTTCGTGGAGACCAAGAACGCCACGATCGGTGCGGGGAGCAAGGTGCCTCACCTCAGCTACGTGGGCGACGCCGTTGTGGGCGAGGGCTCGAACATCGGAGCCGGAACCATCTTCGCCAACTATGACGGTGTGGCCAAGCACCACTCGAAGATCGGGTCGCATGTGCGCACCGGGTCGCATAACGTCTTCGTGGCGCCGATTACAATTGGGGACGGAGCATACACGGGTGCGGGCACGGTCGTTCGAAAGGACGTGCCGGCGGGGGCGCTGGGCATCAACGTTGCACCGCAACGAAACATGGACGGTTGGGTTCACGCCAACCGCCCCGGCACGGCCGCTGACGTGGCCCAGGCCGACAGCACGAGCGCAACTGAGCGTCAGAGCAGTACCGAGAGCGGAGAATAAGTGTCTGAGATCAAGACCAGCGGCGACAAGCGACTTGTATTGGTCTCGGGGCGGGCGCATCCACAGCTTGCTGTCGACATCGCCACAGAGCTTGGCTCGGAACTGCTGCAGACCGACGCGCGCACCTTCGCCAACGGTGAGCTGTACGCCCGGTTCGACGAAAGCGTTCGCGGCTCCGACGCATTCGTGATTCAGTCGCACACGGCGCCGATCAACGAATGGTTGATGGAACAGCTCATCATGGTCGATGCCCTCAAGCGCGCCTCGGCGAAGCGCATCACCGTCGTCGCCCCGTTCTACCCCTACGCCCGGCAGGACAAGAAGGGCCGCGGCCGCGAGCCGATCTCGGCCCGGCTGGTTGCCGACCTGTTCAAGGTCGCCGGAGCCGATCGCATCATGTCGATCGACCTGCACGCCGCGCAGATCCAGGGCTTCTTCGACGGCCCCGTCGACCACCTCTTCGCGATGCCGGTGCTGCTCGAGCACTTCCGTGAGAAGCTCGACCCCGCAACCCTCACCGTTGTCTCGCCCGACATGGGCCGCGTTCGCGTGGCCGATATCTGGAGCGACCGGCTCGGAGTGCCGCTCGCCATCATTCACAAACGTCGCGACCCGCTCGTACCCAACCGCGTCTCGGTGCACGAGATCGTCGGCCAGGTCGAGGGACGCGTCTGCCTGCTCGTCGATGACATGATCGACACCGGCCGCACGATCGCCCTCGCCGCCGAGGCGCTGCGTGAAGCCGGCGCCATCGGCGTTGTCGTCGCCGCCACGCACGCCGTGTTCAGCGACCCGGCCGTCGACATGCTGCAGAACCCCGCAATTTCGGCCGTCGTCGTCACCGACACGCTGCCGATTCCCGAGGAGAAGCGTTTTCCGACCCTCACGGTTCTGCCGATCGCCCCGCTGCTGGCGCGTGCGATCCACGAGGTCTTCGACGAGGGTTCCGTCACCTCGATGTTCGACGGCGCCGCGTAACCCTCTCGTTCTGCCCAACGGGGGCTGGTCATCGGTTTCGATGCCCGGCCCCCGTTTTGTGTGCGGCGCCGGACTAGTCCCGGCCGAAGACCTTCGCGAGCACCCGCCGAATCGCGTCGGCCCGGCTGACGAGCCCGTGGGTGCCGACCGGCTCGACGCTGGCGACGAGACGCCGCAGGCCGCTGAACCCGAGTGTCAGACCCGACGAGAGCACGACAGCGCCCTGTGCATCGTGGAGCGCGAACTCCACCGTGTTCATATCGCCCCAGGCGTCCCATCCGGGATCGTCCGTCAGGTCCCGTCGCGCCGTCAGGCGCAGCCAGGTTCCCTCATGCAGAACGCGCGCTGTGTAGGTCACCCTCGCCCCGTCGATGTCGATGGTTCCCTCGGCCAGGAATATCCGTACGCCCCACGGAGCGTAGTCCAGGAATCCCGCAAGCTCCGGAACGGCTGATTCTCCGGGCAGTGGCAGAACGACGGTGACCGTGAGCGTCAGCCGGGCGCCGCGCACCTCGGCGCCGAGCCGTTCGACGTAGCGGATGCCCGGCGCCTGTTCGGTCATGGCGGTGCACGCGGCATCCGCCGGCACCCCGGTCGGGCTCACCCCGCTCAGGTAGGCGCGGGCGTCGCGGTATCCCATCGCGATGAGCGAATCGGTGCTGATGCGGCCGAGAAAATACTCCGGATCCAACGGCAACGGATGCTGCGGCTTGACCACGTGCAGCACGAAACGCCGCCCGGCCGCTTGCGCCTGCGCGAAATCCGCCAGCAGCGCCCCGGTGGCGCTCATCTCGATCATATGCACGTACTGCTCGAGCGGCCCATCCCCGTAATAGCCGGAATTGCCGATGCACCACACCAGCCAGATCTCCTCCGCGCCGCGACGGAGAGCCTCCGACACGTTGGCATCGCGAATCCACACGGCATCGGTGTACACCACGCCGTCCCGGCGCAGCGGCGTCATGAAGATGGGCAGCGACATCCCTGCGGCGAGCAGCTCGGCGTCGACCTGTGCCGCTTCGAAGGCGATCGATTGCTTGTGCGTGAAGTCGGCCACGTTGAACGTTCCCGCAATGGTGGCGTGGTGAATGCGTGCCACATCAATGCCGAGGCCCGGGAACACCCGGTCCCGAATCCCGTCGGCATCCCCGAAGGCTTGCAGGGACCACGGGCCCTTCAAGTACTCCTTCACGGGCAGCCCCGAGGCGAAGTCGCCCACGTCGAGCGCGCTCCACCGCCGCACCATTTCGTCGGCGGGCAGCCCGGAGAGCAGCATCCCGGCCGTCAGGATGCCCCCACTCGTCCCGTCGATGTGATCGAAGGCGAGACCCTCCTCGGCGAGGGCCTTGACCACCCCGGTCTGCCATGCAACGCGCATGCCCCCGCCGGCCAGAACCAGTGATCGTGTCATGCTCGGTCATCCCCTGCGGTGCGCCGGGCGCGGAGCGGCACGGCCGGTCGCAGCTGCGCCCAGTACAGGGCGAGCAGCCCGGCCGTTGCCAGGTCGAACAGTGCAACGAGCAGTGCGATCGGGCCGAAAAGATCGTTGACGACGGCGAGCGAGACGGCCACGACAGCACCGAGCTTCTGCACGCCCGCCCAGAGCACCACCTCACGGCTCGGCACCGGGCCGAGGAGCGACTGGGCGAGCAGGGCGCCCACCACGAGCATGAACAGCCCGACGGTGCCGAACAACTGAGCGGCCAGCGGTGTGGGGCTCGCGCCCAGCAGGGTCAGCAGGCCGTGCGGTGCAAGAATCTCCGCAATGCCGGTGAGAGCCGTGATCAGACCGAGCGCCACCAGCACGGCACGGAGCGGGTGTTGCCCCAGCCAATTGCGCACCGTCATCCACCGCCCAACCCGCGCGTTCATGAGAACGCCGCCGCGAGCTGTCCCTTGTCGACGATGTACGCCACAATCACCAGCCACAACAGGGTGGACCCGTAGAACCGCAGGTCGTTGAGCCACATCCAGCGTCGGAGCAATGCGCGTAGCCCGTCGACGCCGTCGTAGCTGCCGGATCGAATCTTCTTGTTGATCGGGATGATCAACCCCTGGCCGACATAGGTCAAAAAGATGATTCCCGCCACGCACCCCCAGCAGAACCAGATGCGGGGATCGCCCCACTCCGACACCACGAGTACCCCGCCGGCGACGAGCATAAGCGGCACGATGACGGTGAAGAACCGGGTGGCCGCGATCGTGGGAATCGCGAAGTGCACCGGCTCGGTATCGGGGGTGAGCCCGCGCCAGGTGGGATACAGAAAGAACTTGAGCACCCACATCGTGCCCATGTACATCGTCGCCCCGAACAGAAAATACAGGGCGGTGACCAGCAGCAGCCAGCCGCCGGCCCCGGTCATCTCGTCCTCATAGCTCTACCTCGCTGTCGCGGTCGAGTTCTGGCCGTCGCGGCGGTGTGAGCCACTGCTGGCTGTTGGTGAGGTGCACGACGCTTCCGAGCCCGTCACCGCGATGTGCGGACGCCGCTGCCTCGCCGGTGTCCGCGGTGAGGAACCAGCCCTCGTAGTGGTCGTCGAGCACGCCGTGCGCCTGTGGCATATACGCGGTGAAGAGCGGTTTGCGGGCCACATGCAGAGTCTTCAAGGGCTGAACGCCGGGCGCGTCGCCGAACACCAGCCGCGCCCGCGCGCGACGACCGAAGGCGACATCCGCTTGCGCCTCGAAGTAGATGGAGGACTTCATCAGCTGGCCGCGGAAGGCGCAGTAGTTGACCGCCGCGAGTTTGAGCGGCAGATTCGTGTGCGGCGGACGCTTGATATCAATCGTGCACCCATGCATGCCGTTCACGGCATACATTGCGGAGACCGTGGTCGGCGTCACGAGAAAATCCAGGTTGGCCTGATGCTTGGGCATGCCCCAGATGCCCTTGCCGCCCTTCACCGAGATTTCCGAGCTCACCGGGAGATCGACCACGTACTGGCCCGTGCCGAAGTGTCCCATGAGTAGCGCCGGCAACAGCGGCGGGGCCGGTTTCGAGCCGTGTGTCACCGCAATGGCGAGGGAGTACTCGATGTACTTGCCGATGTCGGTGGAGAGATAGTTGACCACCGTGACCACGAGCAGTCCGCGGCCGAACCCGATCCCGACCGGATGCAGCTCCGTACCGGGCAGGAGACGCGCGGCGGCCGAACGACGGATGGGAAAGGCCGCCATCAGCACGGGGGAATCGTCGGAATTGACCGGCATCGTGTACGGGATGCCGTCGACGAGCGCGTGCTGACCGGCGAGTCGTGCCTGACGCTCCGGTACGGGAGAGGGCAGGCGCCGAAGCGCGGCCTGGAGGAGACCCTGAAATGAACGGCCCAGGGCCGCGGTGACGGCGTTCATGATGCCAGCTCCCTTTCGATGATCGGATAGGTGTCCCGCCACGCGTTGACCCCGAAGAACACGTCGAGATGCCCGTAGCCGGGCAGCAGGTGAAAGGCATCCTTGCCGGGGCGGTGCCGGTTGAAGAATTCGTAGCTGCGGCGTTGGCTTACGGGCAGGAAGCAGCGGTTGTCGGCCCCGGTGAGGAACACGAAACGCGCGTCGGTTTGCGGCGCGTTCGCCACGAGGTCGACGGGCAGCTCCGGGTGCAGGCCCGAATGGACAAGGTGTCCGGCGTCGAGGCACTTCTTCATCTGGGCGAAGAACGTCATCGGCGATTCCGCGAATTCGCCGGTGATCCAGTCGTGGGTCGCCCGGTCGAGATTTCGGTGTGCCCACAGTGCCGGGTGCCCGCTGCCGTACGTGAAGCTCACCATGCGGCACACCGTGTTGTCGCACTCGGGGTGGCTCGCCCGCACGAGGCCCCGCACGACGCGGGAGAAGTACCCGTTGGATTTGTAGCCCCACGCCGTGTTGAGGTACGGGCTGAATGCATTCACGACGGGCGCGAGTCGGGTGATCTTGAACCGGGACAGGCGGGGAACGACGGGGTGCAGGGACACGGAGTTGGTGATGATCGTGTCGACCCGGGGGAGAAGGCCGGCGACGGCCGCCATCGTGAACGACGTGGAGCCCTGACAGTGCACAACGGCCTTGAGGGTGTCGGCGCCGGTGGCACGCAGGATATGTGCGACGGCCGTGGGATGGTCGTACACGGCAGCGTCGTCCAGAGTCCACGGCAGCGGGTCGAAGTCGATGGATGCCCGCCAATTGAACATCCACACGTCCCAGCCCTGATCGAGCAGGGCATCCACGAGCGTGCGCCGCAGCGGCGGGCGGAAGAGCTCCGCGCGTACACCGGCGCCGTGCACGAGCATGACCGGACCCCGCGGCGGGTGCCGGTGCCCGCCCGCTGTCGTGACGTGCACGAGCGAGAGTGGCGCGCCGTCGGGAGCCGTGAGAGGAATGACCTCCGTCACATGGTCGGCGCGGGTGACGGGTGCGGGGGTGGCGAGTGGTGAGGTCATGCGCGGAAACCTTTTCGGGAGACGAGGATGGGTGGCTCAAGGAGTCGAGGCATCAGGGGGGAGGTGGGGACGGGCCGTTTCTGACCGTTCGCGGCGTCGACGAGGGTCCAGTCGCGGCACACGGTGTCGATGACGAGAGGAAATATCTCCAGGTCGCCGTTGCGGTGCAATCGCATGCGCAGGAAACCCTTGTGGTCTTCGACCGCCTGGCTCGACATCTGCCAGTTGAAGATGTCCCCGGAGTTCTGGGTCAGGGTGAAGAGCGCGAACATTTCGGTTCCGAGCAGCGCTCCGCCCACGCTGACGATGGCCGCCGCCACGACCACGTGTTCGCCGCCCGACCAGGTGTCCGGCCAGGGGACCAGAAGCGTGAGGATCACCAGAGCGAGAAGAACGCTGACCTGGAAGCCCACGCCGGCCACCGCTGCGGCGGTGCGTGGCAGCCATCCGCGTGGGGACACGGCGGCGAGGATCGAGAGCAGCAGCACCGTCGCTGCCAGGATCGTGAGAATTCCGCTCACTTCCAGCCGGCTGCTTGCGGCATCACCGGTCAGCGTCGGCGTGACCGCGCTGCCCGGCCGGATGATGCCGAGTCCCCAGACGAACGGGAGGAAGACGAGCAGGTGAACGGCACCGAGCAACGGCGGGAAGGAGGGGTTGCGCCAGCCCAGCCAGAAAAGGCTGAACGGGTTGGCCGCGCGCGCGGTCATCCGCAGGGAGCCGGCCCTGTCCGGGTAGGTGGTGGGCGCCTGCCGGTAGTCGGTTCCCTGCTGGTCTTTGTCGCGCATGCGCGAGTACGGAGAGGGGAGGGTCAGCTCGGCCGGCAACTGGTGTGTGGCGGCGAGGAAGGCCCCGCCGAGACCGCACGTGATCAGCTGGGTGGGGCGAGGGTCCCGGCTGGTCCCTCGGTCGGGCCGGCTCGCGGCGGCACGACGAGGCGGCACCTCTTCGTACCGTGTGTAGTGGTGCGAGTCGCCGCTGAGCCAGACGCGCACATGTGCGCCGGTGGGCCGGGAGGTTCCCGTGTCGGGGTCGACGCGGTTGCGCAGAAAATGCCGGTCGAAATAGTGCAGCTGGTTGAACGCGTCGGGGTCGCGCGTCTTGGTGCGCACCCAGGTGGGCGACGCCGTGCAGAGGATGATCGCGTCTCCCGGGCACAACCGGTTGGTCAGCTGCTCCCGAAAGTAGTTCAGCTGCGGTTCGTCCACGTATTCGCCCAGCTGGCTGTCCAGGCCGGCCAGCCACCACCCTCGGCCGAGACGCAGCACGAAGTAGCTGCGCGTCTGAATGGTGTGCCAGGCCCCGATCCGTCGCGGGCGGGTGAAGATGCGCAGGAACGCGCTGAGCCCGTCGTACCAGTCGTGGTTGCCCGGCAGGGCGAGCAGGCTCGGATGCTGATTGCCTCGGCGCAGGACGGCATCCGCTGGCAGGGCCGCGGCATAGGGGCCCAGTGTGCGGTTCTCGTAGCCGGTTGCCGACGCGGTGGGATACACCTCGTCGCCGCCGAGGATGAGCAAATTTCCGCGCGGCAGGGTCGCGGTCAGTGCGGCGTCGTCGGGCGAGGCCACGGACAGCTCATCCTGCCCGAGCAGCGACGCGACGCTCGCGGTGGCGTCGAAACCGTCACCGAGGTCTGCCGTGAAGTCGATCCACAGATCGCCCCGGGGACGTTCCCTCAGTCGCAGGCGGCGCTTGGAGAAGACCTCCTGCAACTCCCGTTTGTCCCCGTAGTTGGCGAAGATTTCGGCGAGTACGACCTGCACGGCCGTGCGCAGCAGCTGACCGGGCGCGAGCCAGCGCACACGGCCCTCCGGCAGGAAGCCGAGATCCTTCTCGTGGCGAGCAAGACCGCGTCTCTTCATCGGAGCCTTCTTTCGGTCATGATCGGTCAGTTCGTGTCGAGGGGCTTCCGGGCCCGGAGGTAGACGCGCACGAGTTCGGCGAGGAACAGTCGGGCAAAGGCCCAGATCGCGCCGCGGCCGGCGGGACCGGTGACGCGGAACGTCGTCAGTTGCCGGGCGAAGGCCCACGGCGAGATGTGCAGGATCCCCGCGGCTCGAATGCCGTGCTCGGGGGTGAGGAACGCGGCCTGCCCGCTCAGGCCGACGAGGGCTTCCGGCGGCGCCACATGGCCCTCGAGCACGTGGGTGAAGAGTGTCGTCGTGTCCCGCCAGGGCGTGAAGCCGGCCCGGTTGGTCACGTTCTTGTACCCCACGAGGGTCAGCGGCGTTCCTCCGACACCGCGCAACCAGAGCCGGTAGAGCATACGGCGACCCGTCGATCCTGCCGGCCGAACGAACAGGTTGAACCACCCCCGTTCCACCTCGAGGCGCCCGCCGAGCACGTCACACATGACGTAACCGTCAGCGCGAGCCGGGTGCAGGGGATCCCGCGTGAACGCAGCGATGTCGGTTGCCGTGATGGTGAGCTCGAACATGAGATCGTGCCCGCGGATGCGGCCGGTGAGCGCACCCCGGGCCGGGTCGCCCACGCCCGTCGTCGCGGCGCCGCGCATCCGCTCCGTGAAGCTCAGTGACGTGGGCATGAACGAGCGAGCCGCGGCGGTCGGTGGCGGACCCGGGGGTTCGGCGCTCGCCGCGGCCGGCGCGGCGGCCGACGCACGTGAAGCGGATGCCGCCCATTTCGTGTCGAGCATATGCTCGCTGGCCCGGTCGGAGAACGCGGCGATCGTCAGGGAGGGATTCGCCCCCACCGGACCGGGCATGGCGGCCCCGTCGAGCACGTAGAGACCCGGGTAGCCGAACACCTCCCCGAAGGGATCACACACGCCCTCTTCAATGTGCCGCGCGGCCGGGGCGCCTCCGAGCGGGTGCACGGTGATGACTCGCTTGGCCCACCACAGCGGGTTGTCTTCGAATCGGGCCTGCAGTGCCGTCGCAATCTCCGCCATGGTGGAGCGCAGGCGATCGTAGTAGCCGAGTGATGTGGCGAGGGTCCAGTTGATCTGGAGCCGCCCCTGGGAGAGCGTCATCACACCGTCGGGTACGTCACGGCCCATGCCCAGCAGCGGGAGTGCGCTCGCCGAGGCGTGGCCGTCGCCGAGGGCCGCGGCGAGGTCCCGGGAAATGTTGGAGCGCTGCCCGTGAAAGAGCCGGTTCAGAAGCAGCTGCCAGGCGACGGGACCCATACGGGCAACGACCTCGGGCAGCTGCGCCGTCTCAAGCAGCCAGTTCAGGAACCCGGGGTAGCCGGCATCCTCGATGTAGAAGCCGCGCCCGGAACCCCCGTCCACGGTGTCCGGTACGCGGATGGCCGTGGTGATGACCGGGCCGCGGTCGCCGGTGAGGCTGCGCACGCCGCCGGACTCGGTCTTCGCGTTGAGCAGGAGCGTGAGCAGATCGCCGTTGCCGCTGAACCGGGTGCCGAGCAGCGGGCTGATGCCGGGCAGGGACGCCCGATTGCTCAGCAGCAGAAACGTGGAGCCGAACGTGCCGGCGCCGAGGATCAAACGTCGGCAGCGGATGCTCCGCACGGGCAGCCCGGACGTGCCGCCGGGTCGTACGGCCGCTGCCGCCGGGTCGTGCACCACATACCGCACCTCATAGCCGCCTCCGTCGAGGGGACGGAACCCGCGTACCTCGTGCAGCGTGCGGATGTCCGCGTGGTGGTGCGCCGCGGCCGACAGGTACGTGTGGTCGAGGGTGTTCTTCGCCCCGACGTTGCAGCCCACGTCGCACTCGCCGCAGAGCAGGCAGGTGACCCGCCGGTGTCCGTGCAGGTTGCCGTAGGCCGCGTCGGGAATCTGCAGGTTCGGTTCGGCATCGGCGTACCGGGTGGGGCCGAAGGTGACGGCGATGGGCGGCCTTTCGATGGGGAGGCCCAGTTTTCGGGCGGCCGCTTCCATGGCCTGGGTCTTCGGCGTATCCCGGTAGGGATAGGGCACCGGGTTCAGCATCTCCTCGACGTGCGTGTAGTGCGGATCGAGGTCCGCTCGGCTGAACGCCCAGTCCTCGTAGCCGCCGCCCGGCACCGGCGATTCGCGCACGAACCACTTCTCGTCTTTGCGCAGCAACACATTCGCGTAGATGAGCGACCCGCCGCCGAGGCCGCTGGACACGATGCCCTCGAGCCCGCGGAAGGTCCACGCGTCGAACAGGCCGAACATGCCGGCACTCGGGTCCCAGAAGTTCAGCCCCATCTGGGCGGGGGTTCGCGCGAAGCTGCCGGGCGGGTACGGTTTGCCGCGCTCGAGCACGACGACGGATTTCCCGGCGGCGGCCAGCCGGAAGGCGGCAACGGATGCTCCGAAGCCGGATCCCACAACAACGGCATCCACGAATTCCGAACCAGACGATGCGTTCGTCAGGGCCACCCCCTCGGGGACTTTCAGGCTCTGGCTTCCTCGGTCAGGCCCTCGCGGGCCGGCGCACCACACACCGGCATTTTGCTCAGTATTGTGCCACCGGGTCGACGAATTGTCCAGCGCTGGGTGCCGGGCGGCCCGGCGACGCCTCAGCTGGGTTGGCCGGGCGCCACGGCGTGCGGTGCCGAGGGGATGATGCCGAGCTGGGTGACGAACGTCTCCCGCTCGTTGCGGTCGACGGCATAGCACTGCCAACCGAAACCGCCCGGCCCGCTGAGCTCGAAGCGAGCGTCGGCACCGGAGGAGAACGGGTAATACCGGGCCACGTCGACGTTGCAGGCACGGCTTGCCGTGTTGGAGGCTACATTCACGGTGGTCAGCACGCCGGGAATGACGAGGGCCAGCAGGCCGAGCACGACGACGACGCGCATCAGGCGTGTCACATGTTTGCTGCGCAGGGGGCGCTGGCGGTCATTCGGCTCGTAGCCGGAGAGTTCGGGATAATTGTCACTCATGGTTCCGTCCAGTATTCCAGACGGCGCCGCCCGTACGACAAACGACGGAGATTCCGGGCGTCGCGTGCCTTCCGGATGGAAGTCACTGCGGCGCTGGAATCCCCGTCGTCGTGATCAGGAGACGGGCGTTAGTGGGTCGACGCCTCGGTCTCGATCTCCGTGTGGTCGCCGGACCACAGGGTGTGGAAGGTGCCGGGCCGGTCGGCGCGCTTGTAGGTGTGTGCCCCGAAGAAGTCGCGCTGGCCCTGCACGAGGGCGGCCGGCAGGCGCTCACTCGCGAGGGAGTCAAAGTAGCTCAGCGCCGACCCGAAGCCGGGAACCGGGATGCCCGACAGCGCGGCCGTCGAGACGATCCGGCGCCAGGCCGCTTCGCCGTCGGCAACAGCCTTGGCGAAGTACGGGTCGACGAGCAGGGTCGGAATCGACGGGTCGTTCGCGTAGGCGTCGACGATGCGGTTGAGGAACTGCGCGCGGATGATGCAGCCGCCGCGCCAGATCGTGGCGATGGCGCCCTTGTCGATCTTCCAGCCGTACTTCTCGGCGCCGGCGATGATGGCGTCGAAGCCCTGGGCGTAGGCGACGACCTTGGAGGAATAGAGCGCCTGGCGCACGTCATCCTCGAAGGTGTGGCCGACCACGGCGATCTCCGGGCGGGCGTCGACGATGGAGCGGAAGGCGACGCGCTGCTCCGGGTGGCTCGACACGGCGCGGGCGAAGACGGCCTCGGCGATGCCGCCGACGGGTACGCCCAGGTCGAGGGCGTTCTGTACGGTCCAGACGCCGGTACCCTTCGAGCCGGCCTCGTCAAGCACGATGTCCACGAACGGCTTGCCGGTCTTCGCGTCGACCTGGCGCAGCACCTCAGCGGTGATCTCGATCAGGTAGCTCTCGAGGTCACCGGAGTTCCACTCGGTGAACACCTCTGCGATGGCGGCGGGGGAGTGCCCGCCCACCTTGCGGAGCAGGTCGTAGGCCTCGGAGATGAGCTGCATGTCTGCATACTCGATGCCGTTGTGGATCATCTTCACGAAGTGGCCCGCGCCGTCAGTTCCCACGTGGGTGACGCAGGGAACGCCGTCGACGACGGCGGCGATGGATTCGAGGATCGGGCCGAGCGTCTTGTACGCCTCCACCGAGCCGCCGGGCATGATGCTCGGGCCCTTCAGGGCGCCTTCTTCGCCGCCGGAGATGCCGGCGCCAACGAAGTTGAGGCCCTTGGCACTCTGTTCTTTTTCCCGACGGATGGTGTCGGTGAAGTCGGCGTTGCCGCCGTCGACGATGATGTCGCCGGGCTCAAAAAGCTCCGACAGCGACGTGATCACGGCATCGGTTCCGGCGCCGGCCTGCACCATGATGATGGCCGTACGCGGCTTCGAGAGCGACGCGACGAAGTCGGCGATCGTCTCGGAGGCCACGAAGCCGGCCTCGGGGTGCTCGCTCGTGAGCAGGCGGGTGCGCTCCGGAGAGCGGTTGTACACGGCGACCGTGTTCCCGTCGCGGCTGGCCAGGTTGCGGGCCAGGTTCGAGCCCATCACCGCCAATCCGACGACGCCAATGTTTGCCTGTGTTGCACCGGTTTCTGACACGTTTGCTCCTTTGGGTCTGATATCTCCAGACCAATCTAAAGGTTAGTCCTTGGCCTGCGTGGCCCGCACCCCCGGCGACTGGTCGCTTGACGGAGCGGACATAACGAGTACTATTGGTTAATGTAATCAGACTTATTGCGCACTCGGTGCACAATGGTCCGATGTAATGAAGCAACGGCCCATGTAGCGGAGCGTCAATGACTGATGAAATCCTGAACCAGACAGCCCACACCGAGTCTTCCCGGCCACCGATCGTGGTGATGGGTGTGCAGGGCTGCGGCAAATCGACCGTGGGCCAGCGCCTCGGCGACACCCTCGGGCTGCGTTTCGCCGACGGTGACGACCTGCACAGCGCTGAGGCTCGCGCCAAGATGGCGGCGGGGCATCCGCTCACCGACGCCGACCGCATCCCGTGGCTCACCGTCATTGCCGACACGATTGCCGCGTCCCTCGCGAACGGCGAGCCCATCGTGGTGGCCTGCTCGGCGCTGAAGCGCAGCTATCGCGACCTGCTCCGCGGCATCGTGCCGACGCTTGTGTTCGTGGAGCTGTTCGGCGACCAGGAGCTCGTCGCCGAGCGGCTGACGCATCGCAACCACGAGTACATGCCGGCCGCGTTGCTCGATTCGCAGTTCGCCGCGCTCGAGCCGCTCGCGGCCGATGAGGCCGGCGTACGGATCAATCTCACCAATACTCCCGACGAAATTGTCGACCTCGCCGCTGCGTTCCTGCAGTAACGCCACTCACCCGACGAAGAAAGAGATAGCCCCGCATGACCGATCTTGAACTGAACTGGGTGTTGTCGACACCCGCGCTGCTCGGCGTTGCCGCCGGCGCCATCGCCCTCCTGCTCGTCTTGATCATGAAGTTCAAGGTTCACGCCTTCGTCTCCCTGATCATCGTGAGCCTGCTGACCGCCGTTGCAACCGGCATTCCCACGGCGAGCCTCATGCCAACACTGCTCAGCGGATTCGGCGGAACGCTCGCAAGCGTCGCCCTGCTCGTGGGCCTCGGCGCGATGCTCGGTCGGATGCTTGAAACAAGTGGCGGCGCGCAGGTTCTCACGGACGCCCTGATCAGCCGGTTCGGCGAGAAGCGGGCCCCGCTCGCCCTCGCCGTGGCCTCCCTGATGCTCGGATTCCCGATCTTCTTTGACGCGGGCCTCGTGGTGATGTTGCCCATCATCTTCGCGGTCGCCCGTCGCCTCGGCGGCTCGTTCCTCGGCTATGCCTTCCCCTCGGCGGTGGCCTTCTCGGTGATGCACATCTTCGTACCGCCGCACCCCGGGCCCGTCGCGGCCACCGGGCTTCTCGGCGCCGATGTCGGCCTCGTGCTCATCTTCGGCCTGATCGTCGCCCTGCCCACCTGGTACTTCGTCGGCCACCTTTTCGGCCGCTATGTGGGACGCAAATACGACATTCCGGTACCCTCCATCCTGAGCGGCAGCACCGGCAACTTCGCCGAGTTCGAGTCGACGCCCAAGGTCGGAACCGTTCTCTCGCTCCTGCTGCTTCCGATTGGACTGATCTTCCTCAATACCGGCCTCAACATGGCCGCCAGCGCGGATCTGGTTTCCCTCGACAGCCCGTGGGTGCAGATCCTTCGGGCCTTCGGCGAAACCCCGGTCGCCCTGCTCATCACCGTGCTGCTCGGAATGATTCTGCTCGGCTGGAAGAAGCGCAAGTCCGCCAACCTCGTGGAAGCCGTCGTCGACAGCGCGCTGGGCCCGGTCTCGTCGGTCATCCTCATCACCGGCGCCGGTGGCATGTTCGGTGGAGTGCTCCGCGCGAGCGGCATCGGTAACGCGATCGCCGACTCCCTCGACACCATCGGGCTTCCCGTCATCGTCGCCGGGTTCGTCATCGCCGCCGTGGTGCGTATCGCGCAGGGGTCGGCGACCGTTGCGCTGACGACAGCCGCTGCTCTCTTGCAGCCCGTCGTCATGAGTGACACGAGTTTCAACCCGGTACAGCTTGCCGCGATCGTCCTCGCACTCGCCGCCGGTTCCGTGTTCGCCGGCCACGTCAACGACTCGGGCTTCTGGCTGGTCAGCCGGTTCTTCGGCATGGACACCAAGACCACGCTGAAGACCTGGACCGTGGGCCAGGCCCTCGTGGGCGTCATCGGCTTCGCGATCGCCCTGGCGATCTACATCGTTGCCGGGTTGTTCTAAGCCTCAGCTATCGAGGCTCGTCGGCCGCCCAGATCGAACTCATCTCGTCAGATGCGCGTTGCATGATGCCGAGCATGGCGGCCTGGGCGGCCGCGGCGTCGCCGCGCTGAATGGCGCTGGCGACATCGACGTGCATCTGCAAGGCATCGTTGTGCGGATGCTGCGGCATGAGCCCGTAGTGGGTTCGGCCGGTCAGAACCTCGGCCACGAGTGAGTTGAGTTTGGCGAACATCTCGTTGCCCGAACTCGCGAGCACCAGCCGGTGGAACTCGATGTCCAAAACGAGAAAAGCCGCGGGGTCGTCGGCCTGTCCGGCGGCCCAGAGCTTGCCGGCCAGGCCCATGAGCTCGCTCGCGTCGGCCAGGGGCGCCCTGGTAGCTGCCAGGCGCGCCGCTTCCGGCTCGATGGCCGTGCGCAGCTCGGTCAGGGAACGCAGCTGGTTGATTCGGGCCGGGGAAGCGAGGCGCCAGCGAATGACCTGAGGGTCGTAGAGATTCCACTCGGTCTCCGGCAGAATTTGCACGCCCACGCGACGGCGTGAGGCGACCATGCCCATCGAGGCGAGCACGCGAATGGCCTCGCGCACGACCGAGCGGGAGACGCCGTAGCGTTCCTCCAGCTCTTCAATACGAAAGACCGACCTCGTCGGCAGCTCGCCGGCGCAGATGGCCAGGCCGAGCAAATCGAGGATCTGGGCGTGCAGCCCGTGCAGGACGGAGTTGTCGTCGAGCGCCCGGGGGAGGGCTTCCAATGAGTCGGGCTCCGTCGCCCGCGTCATTGCATTTACGTTATCCGTCATGCCACACATCATATCGTTTTGGCAACGAGGTTGAATAAGTCTGCTTTATTCTGTAATGTCACTCATCGAGACAGATGTAAAGATGCATCGGTTGGGGATCTGTGTGACGACGCACAGGTCTGCGAATTGGAGACACAGTGAAGCGTCATTCAGTTATTCGCGTTGCGGCAATCGCCGCAGCGACAATTATCGCGGCGGGCACGCTCAGCGCGTGTAGCACCGGTGCCGCCGAAGACGGAGCCTCCAAGACGCTCCGGGTCACCCTGGCCAACCACGTCTGGACCGATACGATCAAGGCCAAGCTCCCTGAGTTCGAAGCGGCCACCGGACTCACCGTCGAGCTCAGCCAGTACGGGGAAGACCAGCTGTCGGACCAGTACAACGTCAAGCTCAATGCAGGTACCGACGAAATCGACGTCATGATGTACCGCCCGCTCCAGGAGGGCAAGCTGTTCGCTAAGAACGGCTATCTCGCCGACCTGAGTGACGACGTCGAGTCGAATTCAGACTGGGACTGGAGCGACTTCCAGCCGGGTCCGGTGGGGTCGACGACATATGAAGACAACGTGGTCGGCATTCCCATCATCACCGAGCAGGAAGTGCTGTACTACCGGAAGGACCTCCTCGCCGCAGCCGGCCTCGAGGTGCCGACCACCATGGTCGAACTGGAAGCCGCAGCCCAGGCCATCAAGGAGCAGAACCCCGGAGTGGCAGGATTCGTCGCCCGCACCGGCAAATCTGCCGCCGTCACCCAGTTCTCGAGCTTTCTCTACAGCTTCGGTGGCGACTTCATCGACAAGAACGGCAAGTCCGGCGTTGCCAGCCCCGAGGCCAAGGAAGCGTATGCGTTCTACGGCAAGCTCATTCGCGAGTACGGCCCCGAAAACGTCAGCACCGACATGAGCTGGCCGGAGGCGATGGCCATCTTCACGCAGGGCCAGGCCGGTTTCTACACCGAGGCGGACAGCCTCTACAAGAACGCGACCGACCCCGAAACCTCCAAGGTGTCCGATACGGTCGGCTTCGCACCGATGCCGGCCGGCCCCGGTGGCTCTGTCGCCTACAACGTGCCGTCCTGGGCGCTCGGCATCAACGCCGAATCGACCCACTCGGATGAAGCATGGAAGTTCATTGAATGGGCGACCAGCCAGGACCTGACCCTGGCTGTTCAGCAGGATGGCGTTCCCGGTGCCCGCCAGTCGGTGTGGGAAGACCCGGCCGGCACCTCGACCTACCCGGCCGACCTCGCCGCGGCCATCGCCACGAGCACGAAGAACGGTGTCGGTCATGACCGCCCGCTCGTGATCAAGGTTCCCGAAGCTCGCGAGATCGTCGGAGACCCGATCGTCATCGCCATCACGGGCGGCGACTCCGACGCGGCGGCCGATGCCGCAGACGATGCCTTCCAGGGCATCCTCGACGACGAATAGTCATCGAACCACTGGGGCGGACAATCGGCACCGATCGTCCGCCCCGAACCCCCTTCCTGTGTACGTGCAACACCAAGTGTGAGGTGAAAGATGACCACGATGGTCACCACCAAGCCCTCGATGTGGAAAAACTATTCCACCTGGGCAAACCGGAATCGGAAGTGGCTGTTCGCCTCTCCCGCGATGATCTTCGTCGGCCTTCTTATCGCTGTCCCGCTGGGCTGGACCCTGTATCTCAGCGTGACCGACTCCGAAGGCTCCGTTCGCGCCAAATCCAACCTGGTCGGACTCAGCAACTATTTTGAGGTGCTCACCGACACGGAGCGTTTCTGGCCCGCCGTGATGCGCACCTTCGTGTTCACCGGTGGTTCTCTCGCCCTGGAGCTTGTGCTCGGCATGTGCATCGCACTGCTCCTCTGGCGCCCGTTCCGCGGCGAGAAATGGGTGCGCGTCGCCATCCTGCTCCCGCTCGTGGCAACACCGGTAGCCGTCGGCATGATGTGGCGCCTCATCTTCGACCCGAACATCGGTTTCGCCAACCAGGTCTTGAGCTGGATCGGGATTCCGGCCCAACCCTGGCTCTCCGGCCAATACACGGCGCTGCCGACCCTCATGTTCGTGGACATCTGGCAATGGACACCGATGGTCGTTCTCATGCTCCTGGCCGGGCTCACCTCGCTCTCCGACGAGCCCGATGAAGCGGCTCGTATTGACGGCGCCAACTCGTGGCAGCGATTCTGGTTTGTCACCCTGCCCTTGATGCGCGCGACGGTCATCGTCACCATCGTGCTGCGCGGCATCGACGCCCTGAAAACCTTCGACCTCTTGTACGCCACCAAGGGCAAGGGAGGCGGCTCGTTCCACGAGGTCGAGACGCTCAATATCTACGCCTTCGGCCTGAGCTTCGACTACAACGACTACGGAATAGCCTCCACCGTGCTGGTGCTGTTCTTCCTGCTCATCATCGCGATCATGTGGATGCTCACCTACCGCAGAAAGGCGAACCGGTCATGACCACCACACTGCCCACTCGTCCCGTCTCAGAGACACCGCGCCCGCTCGCGGCCGCACCCCGGCGCCGCAAGCCGCGCGCCTACAAGATCTTCCGAGTGGTGGCACTCACCCTCACCGTGCTGCTGTTCATCGCCCCGCTGGTCTGGATGTTCATCTCGTCGCTCAAAACCAACGTCGACATCTACGACGCGAGCAAGACCATTTTCTTCACCCCGACGTTCGACAACTACGACAACGTGCTCGGGCGAAACAACTATTTCGGATTCATCTTCAACAGCTTCTGGGTGGCGTTCGCCTCCACCGTCTTCTCCTTGATCATCGGGGTGCCGGCGGCCTACGCCATGAGCCGTTTCACCATGCATCGCTCCGCGCTCGTCGTGCTCATGGCCCGCATCATCCCCGGCGTCAGCCTGCTCGTGCCGTGGTACTTCATTTTCGCCAACATGCGCATGGTCGGCGGATTCGGCGTGCTGATCCTGTCGCACATGTTCGTGGCCCTGCCGCTCATCGTGTACATCATGATCAGCTACTTCGACTCGACGCCCCTCGAGCTGGAGGAGCAGGCGCAGGTTGACGGCCTCACCCACATCGGAGCGTTCCTGCGCATCACCCTGCCGTTGTCGGTCCCCGGACTGGCGACGGCCGGCATCCTGTCGTTCATCTTCTCCTGGAACAACTTCATGTTCGCCCTCGTGCTCTCCGGAGCGAATACCAAGACGCTCCCGGTGGCGATCTTCAACTTCGTCTCGTACGCCAGCATCGACTGGGGGAGCCTGATGGCCGCGGCCGTCGTCGTCACCGTGCCCATCATGGTGATCGCCCTCTTCACCCAGAAGTACATCGTGTCGGGCCTCACCGCCGGCGCAACAAAGGGATGAGCGCCTCGCCGAATATTCTCATCGAGCGTACGACCAAGGAGACCCCAATGCAGATCGACAGAGCAGAAGTCATCGTCACGAGTCCGGACCGCAACTTCGTGACACTCCGACTCACCACCGACGATGGCCTGGTCGGTCTCGGCGACGCAACCTTGAACGGTCGGGAACTGGCGGTCGTGGCGTACCTCCAGGAACACGTCGTACCGTTGCTGCTCGGCGCCGACGCGCACCGCATCGAAGACACGTGGCAGTTTCTCTACCGCAGCGCCTACTGGCGGCGTGGACCGGTCACCATGGCCGCCATCGCCGCCGTCGACGTGGCCCTGTGGGACCTCAAGGCGCAGGCCGCGGGCATGCCCCTCTACCAGCTGCTCGGTGGTGCCAGTCGGGACAAGATCCTGGCCTACGGCCACGCTTCGGGGAGGGACCTGCCCGAACTTTTTGACTCCATCCGCAAACATCAGGCGCTTGGGTACCAGGCGATTCGCGTGCAGACGGCGGTACCAGGGCTCAAGGCCGTCTACGGTGTTGCCGCTCAGACGCAAAAGAGCGGCAAGCGCTACGACTACGAGCCTGCGCAACGATCGGCCAGGCCCGCCGAGGAGGATTGGGACACCCGGGCCTACCTGAGGCACTTGCCCACCGTGTTCGAGGCCGTGCGCGCCGAATTCGGTCCCGAGCTCCCGCTGCTTCATGACGGGCACCACCGCATGACGCCCATCCAGGCCGCGAAGCTCGGAAAGTCACTCGAACCCTATGATCTCTTCTGGCTGGAGGATTGCACCCCCGCCGAAAACCAGGATGCCCTGCGATTGGTGCGTTCGCACACCACGACACCACTGGCCATCGGTGAGATCTTCAATACCGTCTGGGACTACCAGACGTTGATCCAGGACCAGCTCATCGACTACGTCAGGTCGGCCGTGACACACACGGGCGGCATCTCTCCAATGAAGAAGATCCTGGACTTCGCGGCGCAGTACCAGATCAAATCCGGGATTCACGGACCTACCGATATCTCGCCGGTAGGGATGGCGGCCGCACTCCACCTGGACCTGGCGATCCACAACTTCGGAATCCAGGAGTACATGCAGCACGGCGACGCTACGAATGCCGTCTTCGACCAGTCCTTCAGCTTCACCGACGGGTACCTGCACCCGGGCAACAAGCCCGGGCTCGGCGTGGAATTGAACGTCGACGAGGCGGGAAAATACCCCTACCAAACGGCATACCTCCCGTTCAACCGGCTCGCAGACGGAACCGTCCACGACTGGTAGCCCGCCCCGGCGACACGTTCGAACTGCGCGCGTGCGCCGAAACGTGTAACGTTGGGATTTGAACTTCGGCGAGGGATGTCGCCACCTGGGTTTCGACCTGCGGCATCCGTTATCGACGCGGTGGACGAGACTTTGGGCTTTTCCTCACGCTGACATGCGTTCGAGTTGAACGAAGCACCAGACAACGACCAGGATCCCACGCGGTCCGCAAGGAGACACATCATGGCTACGAAGGCTAAAGACATCAACAAGGTTCAGGTTGACCTGCGCGAGAAGTTCGGCAAGGGTGCGGCCCGCAAGCTGCGCGTGCTGGGCATGATCCCCGCCGTCATCTACGGCCACGGCACCGAGCCGGTGCACGTGTCCCTGCCCGCCCACCGCATGGGCCTGCTGCTTCGTCGTGCGAACGCGATCCTTGACCTCGACATCAACGGCAAGAGCCAGCTCGTTCTCGTGAAGGACGTGCAGAAGGACCCGGTTCTCGCCATCATCGAGCACGTCGACCTCATCGTCGTGCGCAAGGGCGAAAAGGTTCAGGTTGAGGTTCAGGTGCACATGACGGGCGAGACCGCCCCGGGCACTCTGGCCGACTTCGACACCAAGACGCTCCTGCTCGAGGTTGCCGCCACCGACATCCCCGAGAACGTCACCGTCTCGATCGAAGGCCTCGAAGACGGCGCCCAGATCCACGCGTCCGACATCATTCTGCCCGAAGGCGCCGTGCTCATCTCCGAGCCCGACACCCTCGTCGTCGTCGTGTCCACGCCGCGTGGCGAGGGCGAGGACGCGACCGAGGCTGCAGCCGAGGCCGCCGCCGCTCCCTCCGCGTAGTCATCCCTTTCTGGTTCCGTCGTAAGCGGAGGATTCCACTGGACGAGAATCTCTGGCTGGTAGTCGGGCTCGGTAACCCCGGGCCCGACTACTCCGGTAATCGCCACAATGTCGGCCAAATGGTGCTCGCGCAACTTGCCGAGCGCATGCGGGCGAATTTCAAGAACCACAAGACCGCGTCGTCGGTCGCTGAAGGTCGCAGCGCGCCCGGCGGCCCCAAGCTCATCCTGGCCAAGCCGAACACGTTCATGAACGTCTCCGGCGGACCCGTCGCCGCATTGCTGCGTTTCTACTCGCTGGCGCCCTCGCAACTCATCGTCGTGCACGATGACCTCGACATCCCCTTCGACACCCTCAAACTCAAGGTCGGCGGCGGTCACGGCGGCCACAACGGTCTGCGCGACATCATCGCCGCCACCGGAACGGGCGATTTTGTGCGCGTGCGCATGGGAGTCGGCCGGCCTCCCGGCCGGCAAAGCGCCGCGGACTTCGTGCTGCACGACTTCACCGGCGCCGAGCGGGGCGTTCTGCCCAATATCCTCACGGACGCCGCCGACGCGATCGAACTCATCGCGACGGACGGTCTCACCGCCGCCCAGCAGCGGTTTCACGCCCCGTCCTGACGCAGCGGACACGGCGTCCGAGCGGGCGTAGACTCGACCGGTGATCCTTCAGGGCTTAATTGCAGCGCTCAAACGCGCCTCCACGTTCGACAACGCCCTCACCTACGCGAGTCGGGACGCCGATTTCTCCCTCACCGAGGGACTCCGCGCGCCTCTCCTCGCCGCCCTGCTTGAGCAACGTCACGATGAGGCCCAGGCGCTGTTCGTGATCACGGCGACGGGGCGCGAATCCGAGGCCCTGCGCGACAACCTTGCCTCCTTCGCCTGTAATGCCGAGATCATCGACTTCCCGGCCTGGGAAACCCTCCCGCACGAACGGCTGAGCCCGAGCGCCGAAATCGTCGGAAACCGGCTGCATGCGCTTCGCCGCATGCGCGAGTGGGAGGGTACCCCGACGGCGGATCGCCGCCCCCTCATCGTTGTCGCCTCGGTGCGCGCCGCCCTGCAGCCCGTGGCCGACAACCTCACCGACTACGAACCCATCGAACTGCGCGTGTCGGCGCGGGGCCACGACCTGGCGGCCATCGCCCTGCAGCTGGTGAGTGTCGCCTACACGCGAGTCGACATGGTCACCCGTCGCGGAGAGTTCGCCGTGCGCGGGGGAATCCTCGATGTGTTCCCGCCGGTTGCCGCGCACCCGTTTCGGGTCGAATTCTTCGGCGACGAGGTCGAGCAGATCCGCGAGTTCTCCGTGGCCGATCAGCGGTCCCTGCCGGAACCCGTCGACGTCGTGAGCCTGCCGCCGAGCCGGGAACTGTTGCTGAGCCCCGCCGTGCGCCAACGCGCCCGCGAAATGGAGCACGAATTCCCGAGCCTGTCGGGCATGCTCGCCAAGATCGCCGAGGGCATCCCGGTGGAAGGCATGGAGTCTCTCGCGCCCGCCCTCGTCGACCGCCTCGTGCCTGTGACGAACTACCTGCCTTCCCGCGCGGCGGTGGCCGTCATCTCGCCTGAACGCGTCGCCAGCCGCGCCATCAGCCTCGCCGAGACCAACCAGGAATTTCTCGGGGCGGCCTGGAGCGCCGCGACCGCCGGCGCAGACTCACCGATCGACCTGGCCTCCGGCGACTTCCTCACCCTCGGCCGTCTGCGTGAGAGCGTCACGCACACGGCTCCGGGAGCGCCGGCATCGGCACACAACTGGTGGACGCTCAGCTTGTTCCAGGCCGCCCCCACCGACGACGAGGCTCCGGCCTCCGGTCGGCTCCTGGAACCGATTGACATCGATGACATGCTCAGCATTCGTATCGAGGCCGACACGGTCCCGAGCTTCCAGGGCAACGTCGAGGGAGCGGTCGGTCACGTCGCGAGCCGGCTGAAGGACGGCTGGACCGTCGGAATTGTGGCCCAGGGCGCCGGTCTGGTGGAGCGGGCCGGCGATGTCCTCGCCGAGCACGAGCTGCCGGCGCGCGTGGTCGAGGCCTGGCCGGACGACCCGGAACCGGGGATCGCCTACCTGCTCAAGGCCGGCGTCGATCACGGCTTCGAGCTGGCCCAGACCAAACTCACCCTGATCAGCGAATCCGAATTCTACGGACGCACCGCCGGCTATTCGCAGCGTCAGGTGAAGAAACTCGCGAGCCGACGCAAGAACGTCGTCGACCCGCTGCAGCTGAAGACCGGCGACCACGTGGTGCACCAGACACACGGTATCGGCCGTTTCCTTGAACTCACCCAGCGCGAGGTGTCCAGCGGAGGACGCAACCCGATCAAGACGACCCGCGAGTATTTGGTGCTGGAGTACGCACCGTCCAAACGCGGACACCCCGGCGACAAACTGTACGTGCCCACCGATCAGCTCGACCTCGTCAGCCGTTACGTGGGCGGCGAGGCCCCCGCCCTCAGCAAGATGGGCGGAAGCGACTGGTCAGCCGCGAAGACGAAGGCTCGCAAGGCCGTGCGCGACATCGCCGTGGAGCTCGTGAAGCTCTACTCGGCGCGCATGGCGAGCAAGGGCCACGCGTTCCCGCCCGACACTCCGTGGCAGCGGGAACTCGAGGAGTCTTTCCCCTTCGTGGAAACCCCCGATCAGCTCACCACGATCGACGAGGTCAAGGCCGACATGGAACGGCCCATTCCCATGGACCGGCTCCTGTCGGGCGACGTCGGATTCGGCAAGACCGAAGTCGCCATTCGCGCCGCCTTCAAGGCCATCCAGGACGGCAAACAGGTGGCGATGCTCGTGCCGACGACCCTGCTTGTGAGCCAGCACATGGAGACGTTCAAGGAGCGCTTCGCCGGCTTCCCGGTACATCTGCGCGCCCTGTCCCGATTCCAGACCGAGAAGGAATCGAAGGAGACGATCACCGGAATGCTCGACGGTACCGTGGACATCGTCATCGGCACCCACCGCCTGCTGTCGCCCTCGATCATCTTCAAGAGTCTCGGACTGGTCATCATCGACGAGGAGCAACGATTCGGCGTGGAGCACAAGGACGCGCTCAAAAAGCTCAAGACGAACGTCGACATTCTTGCCATGAGCGCGACGCCGATTCCACGTTCGCTGGAGATGGCCGTCACCGGTATCCGGGAAATGTCGACCCTCGCGACGCCGCCCGAAGATCGCCACCCGATCCTCACCTTCGTGGGTCCGTACTCCGAGCGGCAGGTGGGCGCCGCGATCCGCCGGGAGCTGCTGCGGGAAGGTCAGATCTTCTTTGTGCACAACCGGGTCACGAGCATCAACCGGGTTGCCGCGCAGCTCGCCGAACTCGTCCCTGAGGCGCGCATTGCGGTGGCGCACGGTCAGCTGCCCGAGGCCCAGCTCGAGCAGGTCGTCGAGGACTTCTGGGAGCGCAAGTTCGATATTCTCGTCTCCACGACGATCATCGAAACCGGCCTCGACATCGCGAACGCGAACACCATCATCATCGACCGCGCCGACCGGTTCGGGCTCAGCCAGCTGCACCAGCTGCGCGGACGGGTGGGGCGCGGCCGTGAGCGCGCCTACGCCTACTTCCTCTACGACGGCAACAAACCGCTCTCCGAAACGGCGCACGACCGGCTGTCCACGATCGCCGCGAACAACGAGCTGGGCGCCGGTATGCAGGTCGCTCTGAAGGACCTGGAGATTCGCGGCGCCGGCAACCTGCTCGGTGGTGAGCAGGCCGGTCACATCGCCGGCGTGGGCTTTGACCTGTACCTGCGCATGATCGGCGAAGCGGTGAGTGCCTTCCGCGGCGACGTCGCCGAGGGGCAGACGGAGCTGAGGCTGGAGCTTCCCGTCGACGCACACATTCCGCACGACTTCGTCGACAGCGAGAGGCTGCGACTCGAGGCGTACCAGAAGCTGTCGAGCGCGAGTTCCCCGGCCGCCGCGGCCGGCCAGATCGACCTGGTGCTGGACGAGCTCACCGACCGGTACGGTGAACCTCCGGTGAGCGTGCAGAACCTCGTCGCGGTGTCGCGGTTGCGCTGGCACGCGCAGCAGGCGGGGCTGAGCGAGGTCGTGGCGATGGGGCCGAATCTGCGAGTGGCCTCGGCCGACCTGGCCGATTCGATCCAGATCCGGCTGCGTCGCATGTACCCGGGGGCGAAATACATGCCCACGAACGGGACCCTCATCGTGCCGCTGCCGCGCACCAGTTCCGATGCCCGCACGAGCGAGCCGGTTGACGATGCCGCCCTGATCGAGTGGACGGACACCCTGCTCGGCGCCATCTTCCCGCGGCCGGTGGAGACCGAGGCGCTGGCGCCCGGCTCCGGGAAATAACCCTCCGCAGCATCCGCTGGAACAAGAAAGCACCCCCGTCGACTGACGGGGGTGCTTTTCGCGGGGCAGGCGGTTGGTCGGGGCTACTTGCCCGTCTCGTACACGTCGGGAATACCGTCTTCGTTGGCGTCGATCGCGTCCTTCTCGGCGATCTCCGCGTAGTGACGGTTGCGACCGCGCAGGATGGCGGTGGCCAGCAGCGCGGCGAGCAGCGAACCGACCAAAATGGCCACCTTCGCATGGTCGTCGTGCGGGCTGCCCTGGCCGAACGCGAGCTCGCTGATCAGCAGGGACACGGTGAAGCCCACACCGGCCAGCACGGCAACTCCGGTGACGTCGATCCAGGCAAGGTCGGGGTCGAGGGTGGCCTTCGTGGTCTTGGTGACGATCCACGTCGCCAACAACACACCGATCGGTTTGCCGACCACGAGCGCGACGACGATGCCGATGGCGACAGGGTCGGTGATGGCGCGAAGCATGCCCTCGGGGCCGCCGATCGCGACACCGGCGGAGAAGAACGCGAACACCGGAATGGCGAAGCCGCTCGAGAGCGGACGCAGACGGTGTTCCAGCGTCTCGGCGAGACCCGGGCCGGCATCAGGGCCGCCGCCGCGCCTGCTGCGCATCACGGGAACGGCAAATCCGAGGAGCACACCGGCAACGGTCGCGTGCACACCGGAGCCGTGCAGGAGCGCCCACATGATGAAGCCCAGCGGGAGAAGAATCAGCCAGGCGCTCCAATCTCGGGTGCCGAAGAAGTGCGAGAACTTGTGGGACAGGAACCAATACAGGGCCAGCGGGACGAACGAGAGGAACAGGAGGGGGAAGGAGATTTCGCTGGTGTAGAAGAAGGCGATGATCGCGATGGCCAGGAGGTCATCGACCACGGCAAGGGTCAGCAGGAAGATTCGCAGCGCTGCCGGCAACTTGGATCCGATGACGGCGAGAACCGCCACGGCGAAGGCGATGTCCGTCGCGGTGGGGATGGCCCAGCCGCGGAGAGCCTCGGTTCCGCCGTTCAGGTTGATCAACGTGAAGATCACCGCGGGAACGATGACGCCGCCGACTGCTGCCGCGACAGGGACGATGGCACGGTTGACGCTGCGCAGGTCACCGGCGACGAACTCGCGTTTGAGTTCAAGCCCGGCCAGGAAGAAGAAGACGGCCAGCAGCCCGTCGGCGGCCCAGGTGCCGAGGCTGAGCTTCAGGTGCAGTGACTCGAACCCGATCTCGAAGTCCCGTGCGGCGAAGTAGGCGTCCGCGAGGGACGTGTTCGCCAGGATGAGGGCGGCGACCGTAGCCAGCAGCAGGATGCCGCCGCCGACCGTCTCCTTGCGCAGGATCGCGGAGATACGCACAAATTCCGCGTAGCCGCCTCGGCTGAAAATCGGGCCGAAGTTGGTGCTGCTACCGGAGGGGGCAGGAGTGGGGGATTGTGACACTACGAATCCTTACGAGGTGTATGGCGCTGCAAATTGACTACCGACCAGGCTTCCCGGCTCACCCCAGCCAGAATACACGAGGCCGCCGCGCCTTCGGGGCCGAATCGGGTCGCCCCGACGGGTAGAGCCTACGATTGGATCGACGAAGGAGACGCCGTGACCGACGCAGCACCCACCGCACCCGACACCGCAGACGAGACCCCCGCGAGCTCTCTCGACACCCTTATCGCGACGGTCGCCCGCCTCCGCGGACCCGGCGGCTGCGCGTGGGATGCGGAGCAGACCCACGAATCCCTCGTGCGGTACCTCGTGGAGGAATCCCACGAGCTGCTCGAGGCGATCGAGTCGGGCAGTCGCGACGACCTGCTCGAAGAACTCGGTGACGTGCTCTATCAGGTGCTTTTCCATGCGGACCTTGCCGCGCATACGAGTGGTGAGAACTTCGATATTCAGGATGTCGCGCAGCATATGAACGCCAAGATGATCGGCCGGCATCCTCATGTCTTCGGTGACCTGCGCCTCGAGACGGCGGCGGACGTCACCGCGGCGTGGGACGGGTTCAAGGCCGAGGAAAAACCGGAGCGCACGAGTGTGCTCGATGGGATCCCGGTCGGCATGCCGTCGCTGGCCCTGGCCGACAAGGTGCTCGGTCGCGCCGAAAAGATCGGTTTGCTCGACGCCGGAGACGCCTTCCCGCTCCCGATCGACAGTGAAGACCAGCTCGGGCCGCTGCTGTTGGCGATCGTGTCGACGGCCAGGTCACAGGGACTCGACGCGGAGCGGGCGCTGCGCGCAGCCCTCCGCGACCTCCAGGGCGAAATTCGCGAGGCAGAATCCGCCATGTCCCCGAACACGGAACGCGCGGCCGACGTCGATGCCTTCGATGCCGGCATCGTTGCCCTGCCCACCACGATCCAGCCTTAGGGTGCCCATGCTGGTGCATCCCGCCGCGGTGCGGGTAGCGTCAATGTATGAGCGAGACATCCTTCAACGCACTCCTGTCCACCCAAATCGGCAATGAGTTTGCCGCATCGCAGCAGTACATCGCCATCGCCGTGTGGTTCGACACGCAGGCGCTGCCGCAACTGGCCGGCCACTTCTACCGCCAGTCCATTGAAGAGCGCAACCACGCGATGATGCTCGTGCAGTACCGCATGGACCGCGACCTGGAGGTTGTGATCCCGGGCATCCCCGCCGTGCAGAACACCTTCGGAAACGCCGTCGAGCCGATCGCCCTCGCCCTGGGGCAGGAGCGCCAGGTCACAACGCAGATCGAGGCACTGTTCCGTGCCGCACGTGCAGACGGGGACGCGCTCGGGGAGCAGGCCATGCTGTGGTTCCTCAAGGAACAGGTCGAGGAGATCGCGTCGATGTCGACGCTCCTCACCATCGCCGAGCGCGCCGGCGACAACCTCTTCGACATTGAGAACTACATCGCACGGGAGACGGTCGGCGACGGGGGAGCCGAAACGGGCGCACCCGGGGCGGCCGGCGGCGCCCTCTGACCGTTGCCTGACCCGCACGAGCGTGGCGGCGTTACCTGACAGAATTGGGGCATGGCCTCACCAGTAACCCCGCCCCGTGGCATGCGCGACTTTCTCCCGGCCGACAAGGCCTCCAGGGAGCGTGCCCTCGGAGTGATTCGCGAGAGTTTCGCCCTGCACGGTTTCGACGAGATCGAAACCCCGGTCATGGAGGACGCCGCTCGTCTGCATTCCGGCCTCGGGGGCGACAACGAGAAGCTCGCCTTCGCGGTGATGAAGCGGGGCCTCCAGGCGGCGGATGTCGCGGCCGCCGTTGCAGACGATGACGTGCTGTCGCTGGCCGATCTGGGCCTTCGGTTCGACCTGACGGTTCCGCTCGCGCGGTTCTACGCCAGCCATCGCGCCGAACTGCCCGCCGTCTTCCGCTCCATTCAGATCGCGCCCGTCTGGCGTGCCGAACGCCCGCAGAAGGGGCGCTACCGGCAGTTCGTGCAGTGTGACATCGATGTGATCGGCGAGGCGGGCCCCCTCGCCGAGATCGAACTGATCACCGCGACCGCGGCCACCCTCGACAATCTCGGGCTCCGCGGTTGTTCCATCCGCATCAACGACCGGCGCATCCTGTCCACGATGCTCGCCCACTGGGGCGTGGCCTCCACGCTCACCGAGCGCGCCCTCATCACGATCGACAAGCTGGACAAGATCGGCGTGGACGGGGTCGTCACCGAGCTGGGCGCGCTCGGAATAGGTACCGACGGCATTGCGGAGACGCTGGGCGCCCTCAACGGGATCGATGGTTCCGGCTGGGACATCGGCGCCGCCAAGCCCGATTGGCTCGATGGGGCGGCCTTCGCCGACCTCGGCGCCCTGCGCCAGGCGATGCCGGGCGTGGACCTCGTCTTCGACCCGACCCTGGTACGCGGGATGGGCTACTACACCGGCACCATCTTCGAGATCTCGCACCCCACCCTCGGCTACTCGCTCGGCGGCGGCGGCCGGTATGACGGCATGATCGGACGCTTTCTCGGCACGGATGTTCCGGCGTGCGGGTTCTCGATCGGTTTCGAGCGCATCGTCGACCTGCTCGGCGTCGACGAGGCATCCACCGCCAACGCCGTCGTGCTGGTGCACGACAAGGACGCAGATCCTGCTCACCTCGTGGCGCTGAAGACCGCCCTGGTCGCCGGGGGACTGCGTGTGCGTTTGGAACGGCGCACCAAGAACCTCAAGGCCCTGCTCGACCGGGCGGCCGAGGCCGGATTCGGCCGATTCGCATTCGTGACGGCCGGAACAGTGAGCGCCGCGGACCTGGACTTCAAGGCCCTCGGCACCTGAAGACACTGACGGTTTCGGCCACGGGCTTTGGATAGACTGACCGAGGATGACACCATCACCCCAAGCTTTAGGAGACAGTTGTGGCCCTGATTGAGGCAGTAGACGCACGCGAAATTCTTGATTCCCGAGGAAACCCCACCATCGAGGTCGAGGTCCTGTTGGACGACGGCACCGTGAGCCGCGCCGCCGTTCCCTCTGGCGCATCGACCGGAGTGTTCGAGGCGTACGAGCTTCGCGACGGCGACAAGGGCCGTTACCTCGGCAAGGGCGTGCTCCAGGCGGTTGACTCCGTCATCGAAGAGCTCGGCCTCGCCGTCGAAGACATCGACGCGACAGACCAGCGCGTCGTCGACATGGTTCTCAACGAAACCGACGGCACCGACAACAAGGAGCGCCTCGGCGCCAACGCCATTCTCGGCGTGAGCCTCGCCGTGGCCAAGGCCGCCGCGAGTTCCGCGGGACTGCCCCTGTTCCGCTACCTCGGCGGCCCGAACGCGCACACCCTGCCGGTGCCGCTGATGAACATCATCAACGGCGGCTCCCACGCCGACAACGACGTGGACATCCAGGAATTCATGATCGTTCCCCTCGGTGCCGACTCGTTCCGCGAGGGACTGCGCTGGGGCGTGGAGACGTACCACGCGCTCAAGGGCCTGCTGCAATCCAAGGGACTCGCCACCGGCCTCGGCGACGAGGGCGGCTTCGCGCCGAACCTGCCGAGCAACCGCGCGGCACTCGACCTGATTGTCGAAGCCATCGAGATCGCCGGTTTCGTTCCCGGAAAAGACATCGCCCTGGCCCTTGACTGCGCGGCCAGCGAGTTCTTCGCCGATGGTGTCTACACGTTCGAGGGCAAGAAGCTCTCGGCCGAGGAACTGTCCGCGTACTACGCGGAACTGGTCGCCGCGTACCCGCTCGTGTCGATCGAAGACCCGCTGGAAGAAGACGACTGGGACGGCTACGTGCACCTCACGCAGCAGCTCGGCGACAAGGTGCAGATCGTCGGAGACGACCTGTTCGTCACGAACCCGGTGCGCCTCGCGAAGGGCCTCGAGCTGAAAGCCGGAAACTCCATCCTGGTGAAGGTCAACCAGATCGGCACCCTCACCGAGACCATGGATGCCGTGTCGCTCGCCCAGCGCAGCGGATACACCGCCATCATCTCGCACCGTTCGGGTGAGACCGAAGACACGTTCATCGCCGACCTCGCGGTGGCAACGGACTCCGGCCAGATCAAGACCGGCGCCCCGGCGCGCAGCGAGCGCGTGGCGAAGTACAACCAGCTGCTGCGTATCGAAGAAGAGCTCGGCGAGGCCGCGGTCTACGCGGGTCGCTCGGCTTTCCCGCGCTTCACGGCGTAATCGTTCGACAACCGGGTCTCGACAGGCTCCACCGCCTCGACAGGCACGGCAACTGACAGAAGGGAGCTCCCGTTGGCCACCAGACCCACGGTCCGGGAGCTCCCGACCGCCGAACCGGCCGAAACGCCGGTCGGCGGCTGGCTGCGCGGCATCCACTTCTCCGGTTTCTCGCTGGTGATGATGATCATCCTCGTGTTGGCGGTCGTCGTGCTCGCGCCGAGCCTGCGCACGTACGCGGAACAGCGCCAGCAGATCAGCGCGCTCAATGCGGCGGTGAATGACCAGCAGGACAAGGTCGACGCATTGACGGCCGAACGGGAACGCTGGAACGACCGCACCTACGTCACGACGCAGGCGCGGGACCGGCTTTCCTATGTGAAGCCCGGCGACATAAGCTTTCTGGTGATCAACGACCTGCCCGTTCCCGTCGGGGGAACCGACGCCGCGGCAACGGTGAGCACAGACATTCAAGACACAAAAATCGATTGGTTGGGATCCCTGTTCGCCTCGGCGATGACGGCCGGTCTTGCCCCGAAGGCGGCAGCGCAATGACCACACCACCGTTCGACCCGTTTACCGATGCCGACATCGCCCTCGTGACCGCCCAGCTGGGACGCCCGGCCCGCAACGTGGTCGGCATCGCGGCCCGCTGCGTGTGTGGCGCGCCCACGGTCGTGGCGACCGCGCCGCGTCTGGCCGACGGCACCCCGTTCCCCACCACCTACTACCTGTGCCACCCCGCAGCCACCGCCGCCATTTCGCAGCTCGAGGCCACGCAGGTGATGAACGAGTACAACCAGCTGCTCGCGGACGATGAGAGCGTTCGCGTCGCCTACCAGGCCGCCCACGAGAGCTTTCTGGCCGATCGTGCACGGCTCGGCGACGTGCCCGAAATCGCCGGTGTCTCGTCCGGTGGAATGCCCGTGCGGGTCAAGTGCCTCCACGCTCTCGCCGGCCATGCCCTGGCAGCCGGTCCCGGGGTCAACCCGATCGGCGACCTCGCACTGGAACGCTGCACGTGGACGCCCACCGTGTGTGAGTGCATCGACTACTCGGCGGCGGATTCGGCAGCCGAGTGACGGGAGCGTGGCGACGGCTCGGCGTGGTGCTCGGCGTTGTGCTGGCGGCCTCTGTCGTCGGCGGCTCCGTCGTTCTTGACGCCCCGGCCGCCCACGCCGACCAGATACGCGACCTGGAGTACTGGCTCGCGGACTACGGTTTCTCCGAGGCCTGGAACACCACCCGGGGAGCCGGGGTGACCGTCGCCGTCATCGATACGGGCATCGACGGCAGTGTCGTCGAGCTCAGCGGAGCCGTGATTGGGGGCACGGATGTCTCGGGTCTGGGCTCCAGCAACGGTCAAACTCCGGTGGGCGGCGACGCCCAGGACAGCGGACACGGCACGATGGTGGCCTCACTGCTCGCCGGTCGCGGCACCGGCGACGGAGCCGGTTTGATCGGAGTCGCGCCCGAAGCGACGCTTCTGTCGGTCTCTGTGGCCTTTGGCGAGTCGTCGTCCGCGGTGAGCAACGACGACCAGATCGCCCAGGGCATCCGTTGGGCCGTGGACAACGGGGCAGACGTCATCAACATGTCCCTGACCCGCAACACACTCTTTTGGCCGCAAAGCTGGGACGACGCCTTTCTCTATGCCTTCGAAAACGACGTCGTCGTGGTCGCGGCGGCCGGCAACCGCGGCAGCGGGACCACGGAGGTCGGTGCCCCGGCGACGATTCCCGGGGTGCTCACGGTCGCCGGTGTCGACCGCGACAAGACGGCCAGTTTTGACGCCTCGTCGCAGGGCATCACGATTGCCGTGGCCGCTCCCAGTGAAAAACTTGTGGGCGCGGTTCCGGGCGGGAGCTATGTGCTCTGGGACGGCACGAGTGCCGCCGCACCGATCGTGTCGGGTCTGGTGGCCCTGGTCCGCGCGGCGTACCCCCAACTGACCGCGGCGGAGGTGATGAATCGCGTGATCGAGTCCGCCAATCCGAACGGACATGACACACCGAGCCCGATCTACGGAAACGGCCTGATCGACGCGACGGCGGCCGTCACCAGCTCTGTGCCCTCCGCGACCGTGCAGACTCCGGCGGAGCTCTTGACCGAGTGGATTCACCTGCATCGCCGGGCCGAGATCGCGGTCCAGCCCACCGAAACGCCCTCGGTCGTGGCACCGATCATACCGAAGACAGACCCGGCACTTCCGGCCAGGAACCTCGCCGCGGCGTGGCTCCCGAACCCCCTCACCCTGACCTATATCAGCCTGCCGCTCGCCGTCCTCGTGGGATTTGGTATCCTATTAGGATTGCTCGGCATTGGCGCCACTCGGCATATCAAGCGAATTCGCCGCAAATAGCCAGTATTTGCGCAAAATAATCATGTAGGAGGCCCACTCATCGTGCCCAAAATTCTCATTGTTGGTGGCGGATACGCCGGTTTCTATACGGCCTGGAAGCTCGAGAAATGGCTGCGATCCGGCGAGGCAGAGGTCACCATCGTTGACCCGCTGCCGTACATGACCTACCAGCCCTTCCTGCCAGAGGTCGCCGCCGGGTCCATTGAACCGCGCCACGCGGTCGTCTCGCAGCGTCGCCACCTCAAGAAGACCAACATCGTCACCGCCAAGGTGACCCACATCAACCACGCCGAGAAGAAGGCCACGATTACGCCGACCATCGGCGAGCCGTGGGACTTCGACTACGACATCGTCGTGGTCACGGCCGGTGCCGTGTCGCGCACCTTCCCGATCCCGGGCGTCGCCGACCAGGCAATCGGCCTCAAGACCATCGAGGAAGCGGTCGCCATTCGCGATCGCGTGCTGACGAATTTCGACAAGGCCGCCGCGCTTCCCGCCGGACCCGAGCGTGAACGTCTGCTCACCTTCGTCGTCGTCGGTGGTGGATTCGCCGGTATCGAGGTCTTCGCCGAGCTGCGTTCCTTCGCGACATCGCTGCTCACCTCGTACCCCGAAATCAGCTTCGACGAGGTGCACTTCCACCTGATCGAGGCCATGGGACGCATCATGCCCGAGGTCTCGCTCAAGACGAGCCTGTGGGTCATCGACAACCTCGCCGCCCGCGGCGCACAAATCCACCTCGACACGCAACTGTCCAGCGCCGTCGATGGTGTCGTCGAGCTTTCCACCGGAGAGAGCTTCGCAACCGACCTCATCGTGTGGACCGCCGGCGTCATGGCGAACCCCACCATCGTGCGCCACACCGACCTTCCGATCGAGGAACGCGGTCGTCTGCAGGTGCGGGCCGACCTGCGCGTCGGAACCGAAGACGACTTCATCGTCGACGCATGGGGCGCCGGAGACGTCAGCGCCGTCCCCGACCTCAGCGGCGGCGGAGTGGGCGGCAACTGCGTTCCCAACGCCCAGCACGCCGTACGCCAGGGCAAGCTGCTCGCCAAGAACATCGTGGCCGTGCTGCGTGGCGAAGGACCGAAGGAATACCTGCACAAGAACCTCGGAGCCGTCGCCGGTCTCGGCGTCGGCATCGGTGTGTTCCAGTCCGGCAAAATCGCGATCACGGGCCTCCCGGCCTGGTTCGCGCACCGTGGATACCACGGCATGGCCATGCCGAGCTGGGAACGCAAGCTGCGCGTCGTGTGGGGTTGGGTCAACAACTTCTTCCTCGGCCGCGACATCGTGTCCCTGAGCGCCGTTCAGACGCCCCGCGCCGTCTTCGAGGAATTCGCCTCACGCCCGAAGCCCCCGGCCGAGGCCGCTGCCCCGGCGGCAGCAGCGCCGCGGGCACCCCGTGCGCCACGCGCGCCGCGCAAGCCCACGGTCAAAAAGGCCGCACAGCCTGCCGAGGTGGACTCCGCGACCCCGTCGACGGCACCCGAGTCGGCCGAAACCGACGCGGTTGTGGAAGAGGTTATCGCCGAGCGCGCCGCCGCCGAGGCATCCGCCTTGAAGTAACGCCCGTCACGGTGTGCGTTGCGCACCGTTTACGCTAGAAGCGTTCGAGAACGTTCGAACGCGCCCCCGTAGCCCAATCGGCAGAGGCAAACGACTTAAAATCGTTCAAGTCTGGGTTCAAATCCCAGTGGGGGCACCACCGAGAATCGACGGTCACCGGCCGAGGGCCTCGAGCGTTGCGATGATCTCGTCGCCGCGAGCGAGGTAATCCTGCAGTTTCCTGCGTCGCTCCAGCGCCTGCTCGATGTACCCGTCGAGTTCGCCGCGGACGGCCGGCGTGCCTGCCGCGGTGTCGTCGCTGCGCAGGGTGGCGATGAGCTGCAGGATGCCGGCCATGTCTTCCAGCGAGAATCCCAGGGCCTTGATCTGCCGGATCAACAGCAGACGGTCCAGATCGTCGGCGGTGTAGAGGCGGAAGCCGCCCTCGGACCGGCCGGAGGGCTTGAGCAGTCCGACGTCGTCATAATGCCGAATCGTGCGCAGGGACATCGTGCTCTTCTCGGCCAGTTCGCCAATGTGCATGATCATGTTCGGCGCTTGCTCCGTTGTCATTCGCGGTTTCCGGCTTTCTCTCGTGTCGACTCTACCCTTACGTTAGGGTAGAGTGCGTATCAGGCCGAAGTCTCACAGTAAGCCAGTCTTTCCACGTACTGCCTCCGGCGCTCGTGGCGCGCTCGTCGCAGAGCGAAATCCGCATCCCCGTTCTGATTCCGATCGGACGCTCGTTCACTGGAGATTTTCATGGCAATCGCCCCACGGCCAGGCACGGCCAGCCGCTACGCCCCCAATCCGTCCGTGATGACCGCGCTGCGGTCGCCGCGGTTGCTGACCAGGGAAGTGCTCGCCGGCCTCGTCGTGGCGATGGCGCTCATTCCCGAGGCGATCGCGTTCTCGGTCATTGCCGGCGTCGACCCGCGACTGGGATTGTTCTCGTCGTTCGTTATGGCGGTGTCTATCGCGTTCCTCGGTGGACGCCCGGCGATGATCACCGCGGCGACCGGTGCCGTCGCGCTGGTGATCGCCCCGGTCGCCCGGGACTACGGCATGGAGTACTTCATCGCCACGGTGATCCTGGCGGGAATCTTCCAGATTCTGCTCGCGGTCCTCGGCGTGGCGAAGCTGATGCGGTTCATTCCGCGCAGCGTCATGGTGGGTTTCGTGAACGCCCTGGCCATTTTGATTTTCACCTCGCAGCTGCCGCAGCTGCTGGGCGTGCCGTTCATGGTCTACCCGATCGTGGCCGTGGGAATCATCATCATGATCGTGATGCCGCGCATCACCAAGGTCGTTCCGGCGCCGCTCGTGGCCATCGTGGTGCTGACCATCGCGACGGTCGTCATCGCCATCAACGTGCCGACCATCGGCGATCAGGGTGAACTGCCCACCACATTGCCGCAGTGGATTTTCCCGGACGTGCCGCTGACCCTCGAAACGTTCCGGATCATCGCGCCGTTCTCCCTCGGCATGGCCCTGGTCGGTATCCTCGAATCCCTGATGGCCGCCAAACTCGTCGACGAGATCACCGACACCCACTCCCGCAAGACCAGAGAGGCCTGGGGCCAGGGCGTGTCGAACATGCTCTCCGGCTTCTTCGGCGGGATGGGCGGTTGCGCGATGATCGGCCAGACGATGATCAACGTGAAGGCGTCCGGTGCCCGCACCCGCATCTCCACGTTCCTCGCCGGGGTCTTCCTGCTCGTGCTCGTTCTGGGCCTGGGCGACCTGCTCGCCGTCGTGCCGATGGCGGCCCTGGTCTCGGTGATGATCATCGTGTCGTACCTGACCTTCGACTGGCACAGCATCCGCCCCTCCACACTGAAGCGGATGCCCAAGAGTGAAACGACCGTCATGGTCGCCACCGTCATCGTCATCGTCGCCACCCACAACCTCGCCATCGGTGTTGTCGTCGGCGTGATCATCGCCATGGTCGCCTTCGCCCGCCGGGTCGCGCACCTCGTGACCGTCGAGCGCACCCTGCCCGAGGCGGCAGAGGTTCCCACCGCGCTGTACACGGTGGACGGAGCCCTGTTCTTCGCGTCGAGCAACGACCTGACCACCCAGTTCTACTACCACGACGACCCCGACCACATCGTGATCGACATTTCGGCCTCGCACATCTGGGACGCCTCCACCGTCGCCGCCCTCGACGCGATCACGACGAAGTACGACCGCCAGGGCAAAACCGTCGAGATCATCGGCATGAACGAGGCCAGCACCAAATTGCACACCCGTCTCGGCGGCCACCTCGACGGCGGACACTGATTCTGCCCTTTCGGGCAGGCTGTAAGCTGAATCTTCGTCCCGGGGCGCTCAGCGCCTGACGGAGACCGCCGCGCGACGCGGCCGCTCGAAAGGAAACCATGAGCCTGATCAGGCTGAATGACGTCAGTGTTCGATTCGACAAGACCCAGATCCTGCGTGAGGCGTTCTTCCGCCTCGAACCGGGCGATCGCGTGGGATTGATCGGCAAGAACGGGTCGGGCAAGTCGACGATTCTCAAACTGATCCTCGACCAGGTCTCGCCCGACTCTGGCACGATCACGCTGGAACCGGGCACCCGCATCGGCTACTTTTCACAGTTCTCCGAGCTCAACGGTGCGTCGACGATCACGGACGTGCTCGACGCCCTGTTCGTCGACGTCAAGGCGGTCGAGGCGGAGCTCGCCGCCATCGATGCGGCGATCGCCCTCGATTCCTCCGCCGGCGCCGCGCTGGACGACCTGATCGCGCGTCAGGCCAGGCTGTTCGAGGACATGGACCGGCTGGACGGCTGGGACTACAAGCGCCACATCGACACGGCGCTCACGACGCTCGGCTTCGATCAGGCGCACCGGGTGTGCGCCATAGACGACCTGTCCGGTGGATGGCGCAACCGCGCCGCCCTCGCCAAGATCGTGCTCGAGGCGCCCGACGTGCTCCTGCTCGACGAACCGACCAATTACCTCGACGTTGCCGGTGTGGAATGGCTTGAGGCCTGGTTCCGTGACTTCCGTGGCGCCGCCATCGTGGTCTCGCACGACCGCAAATTCCTTGACGCCATCGTCACCCGCATCATCGAGGTCGAGAATTATCACCTGCACGAGTACCCCGGAAACTTCGGCGAGTACGTGGTGCAGAAGCAATTCCGACTCAAGACCCTCGACGCGCAATTCGTGCACGAGTCAGAGCTGCTCGCGTTCGAGGCAGAGGGAATCTCCGACCGTCGCGAAGCCGCCAAGGCGGAAAGCCGTAAGCTCGGCAACAAGCTCGCCCACATCAAGAAGTCCAGGGCTCCCCGCCCGGTCGACCAGATCATCACCGAGATCTACGGGGCTCTCCACGTCAAAGACGCCCTGTGCCGGGTGGAACAGCTGAGCAAGTCCTACGGGGACAAGGTGCTGTTCACCGACCTGACGTTCGAGGTCCGCCGAGGCAATCGCATCCTCGTGCTCGGCCCCAACGGCAGCGGCAAGACGTCGTTGCTGCGGGTGCTGACCGGCGAAGAGCCCGCCGATTCCGGTTCCGTCAACTGGGCGTCCGGCGCGGGAGTCGTCTCGTACAACCAGGTCCTCGCCGACCTTGACGAGACCGACACGGTCAGTCACGCGGTCAACGCGATGCCGGGAAGCCTGGCCCTCATCGCCACCCGCAAGTCGGTCAACCGTTTCCTCGCGATGTTCCAGTTTTCGGAGGCCGACCTCAAGCAGAAGATCGGCAACCTGTCCGGTGGGCAGCGAGCGCGGGTGGCGATGGCGCAATGCCTCCTCTCCGGCGCTTCCGTGCTGCTACTCGACGAACCGACCAACCACCTGGACATGTCGAGTACCCAGGTGATGGAACGTGCCCTGCTGCATTTCCCGGGGGCCGTCGTGGTCGTGAGCCACGACCGCTTCTTCAGCGACAAAATAGCCAACCGGTATCTCGTCTTCGGTGCGGATGCGGCAGAGCCGGGCGAGATCGACGTTCGGGTCGCGTAGGGCCGCGCGGGGCCATTTCGGTGTCGCTCAGCTCAACCGGTCGAGGTAGCGAAGGATGATGCCCTCGCGCAGCGCCCACGGAGACACTTCCAGCTCCTCGGCCTTGAAGGCCGACATGGCCTCGCCCAGCACGATGCCGCCGGCGACGATTTGGAATGTGCGATCCGCGGTGATTCCCGGAAGCGCCGGCCGGGCATCGGCCGGGATACGGGCCAGCCGGGGGACCCAATCGTTGAGCTGTGCACGTCCGAGACGCAACCGATCGCCGGAACCGACCGCGTCGGACGTGGAGCCGGCCAGTCGGGCGAGCGAGCGGATGGTCTTGGACGAACCGACGATGTGGTGCGGCGCCGGGAGCGCGGAAAACGCTCCGACAGACTCCTTGAGCACCTTCGCGGCGTGATGCCGCAGCGCGGCGACCTCGTCCGGCATCGGCGGGTCATGGTGCAGAAAACCGATGGTGGACCGGCCGGCGCCGAGCGGCAGGGACAGGGCGACATCGGGGACTTCCCCGGCACCGGATGCGATCTCGAGGGAACCCCCGCCGATGTCGAACAGGAGAATGTTCTCTGCCGACCAGCCATACCAGCGTCGAACCGCGAGGAACGTCAGTCGCGCTTCATCGGCTCCGGACAGCACCTGGAGCGTGACGCCGGTTTCGCGTTCCACGCGATCCAGCAGCTCCGGTCCATTGGTGGCTTCGCGCAGCGCCGACGTGGCGAAGGGCAGGAGTTCGTCAATGTCATGCCGAGCGGCGAAGTCGGCCGCGTTGTGCACGGCCGTGAGCACGGCCGCGACACCCTCGTCGCTGATGGCACCGTCCGGCGTGATGTATCGCATCAGTCGCAGTACCGCCTTGTCGGCGGCCATCGGCACGGGAGGTGCGCCCGCGTGGGCGTCGACGATGAGTAGATGGACGGTATTCGACCCGACGTCGAGGACTCCTAAGCGCACATGTGAACGATACCGCCTGTCAGAGTTGTGCGGGGGTCACGAACCGTTGCCAGGCCCAGGCGCCCGCGCACAACGAGGCAAACACGCCGGCAGCCACCCAGAGAAGCGGGACCTGCCCGGCGTTCTGGCATACCTCGATCGTCGGGGACAACACGGCAAAGAGCAGCGTGAACGCGGCGACCATGAGGCCGGACCAGATCACGGGCGACCACGCGAGTACGCTTCGGCCGCTCGTGCGGCCCAGGGGAACGAGAACCAGCACAGCGGAACCAATGGACGCGAGCACCACCGTGTTCACGATTTCCGCGACGAGAGTGCTGAGCAGCCCCGTGGTCTCCGGGAGTGCGCCGAGGGCGGCCCAGCCCGCGACCGAGACGGCGAGGAGGCTCGCGGCACGAACCGCGGCAAGCTGTCCGCGCTGGGCAATCGTCGGCCCGGCGGCAACCGTCACGCTGCCCAGAAGGCCGAACATGAACGCCGGGTGGATATCGAGCAGGCGTGATCCGATCGCGGCGACGGCGACGAGCGCGAGGTAGCGCGGCAGGAAGGTGATGGTCGCGTCAATGTGCATCACCCGCGTGCTCCACCACAGGGGCACCACGGCGGCCGCGACGTTGACCAGCAGCAGTGCCACAATCACCGCGACGAGCAGACGCAGGTAGGCCGGCTGGGACAACACCGGTCCCGACAGCATCACCAGCGTGGCGGCGGCGACGAGCGCGGCGGCACCGAGAAGCCAGCGGTTCAACTGCACCGTGGGAGCGGTCTCGAATTCATCACGGGCTCGGTTGCGCCCCGCGATGGATGTGGCGGTCCACAGCGGACGTCCGCCCCGGGCACGGGAGATGGTTCCGGCCAGTAGTCGGGAGGGAACAGCCAGCAGGAGCACCGCACCGAGGGCCAGAAGAACGGCCTGCAGCCACGGGAAGGGAGACGTCGTGAAGGGCGACGACACCGCCGCCGTGAACCGGGTGGGCGCATTCCACCGCCCGGCCTCCGGACTGGGAGCGGGAATCGCACTGGACGCCGAGGGGCTCGGCGAGGGGACCGGCGGGACGGCCTCATTCGTGGTGGGCGAGGACGGTGCCTCATCCGGGACAACGGTTGCCGCCGTTCCGCTCGGACTCGGGCGGGACGTCGGCGTGTGCGTGGCAGACGGGGCGCGCGGTGCCACATACGACACCCTGACGGCGGGACTGCCCCGGCTCACATTCCCGGCAACGTCTTCCTGCACGGCCACGAGGGAGTACGACCCCGCGGCGATCCCACCGGCGGTGCAGGTCCACACGCCACCGCTGACGCTTGCGGTGCACACGGAGTAGGCGCCGGCAAACACAGTGACCGTCGCGCCGTTCTCGCCCGTGCCCCGGTAGGTTGTGCCCGTGACGGGTATCTGAGTCGCCGCCGCCGGGGCGGTGATGACCGGCGGACCCGGTCGGTCAACGTCGAACAATATCGCCACGACGGGGCTCATATGTGACGCGTTCTGGCCGCTGTAGTTGGTGCTCTGCCGTGCCGACACACTGCGGGACCCGCTCGACGTAACCCCGTCGAGATAACAGGCCCAGGCGCCGGACACATCCGCCGTGGTCGTACAGGTGGCCGCATTTGTCACGGTCAGGGTCACGGATGCCCCCGGGTGGCCGGTGCCGCGAACCAGGCCGTTCGAGACGCCACCGGTCACGGTGGGAGGTGCCAGGGCCATGATCGTGATCTCGTGCGACAACGTCGAATCGCCCGTGACCACAACGCGCAGAGTCACCGCTGCGGAATTCGGCAGGGACGCCCCGGGGCAGGACCACGCGGTGGTGCCGTCGGGGGCGACGATGCACAGCGGATCGCCGCCGACGGGGGAGAGCAGCTGCACCTCGGAGGACGCATCGCGGGTACCGGACACGGTCGTGGTCGAACTGCCGACGAAATCCCCCGTCGCGGGGCTCGTGATGACGGGTTCGGTAATCGGGGTGGCCGTCGCAGTTTCGTTCGGTGCCGGGGTGGTGGTCTGCCTGGCTGCCGGGGTCGGGCTCGGAGCCGGGGTGGTGGCCAGTGCGGCGTCGCCGTCCGGTGACGGTGCGGCGAGCGCCCGGTGGGGTGCGCCGAGGGGTGCCAGAGCGACGGCGAGCGTGACCAGAAGCAGCAGTGCGGCGCGCAGCATCCGGGGTCGCCGAGGCCGCGCCGCAGAGGCGATAGGTTTGCATGAGGTCAGGGGTCCCACAACCCCATTTGACGAGGCGAAACGGCTAAAGTCAACCGGGACCCGCGCGTCGATGACGGTTCATGACGTGCCGGAGGAATGCGTCGGCAAAGGCTACCGATGGACGGTTTTCGACCGGGGCTCAACGGAGTCGCATCCGGCCACCATGCCCCGCACCGGGGCCGACTGTGAGGCAACAAAGATGGAAGCTGCGCCGTGATCATACGAACCGCACCGTGGCGCAATTGGGGACGCACGGAGTCCGTGCGGCCGGTGCGGATGGAGCGCCCGGCGACGGTCGGCGCGGTGCAGCGCGCGGTGCTCGCCGCGGCCCGCGCCGGCCTGCGCGTCAAGGCGGTGGGTGCCGGGCACAGCTTCACGGGAATCGCGCTCGCCCCCGGCGTTCAGCTCGACCTGCACGACCTGGCGTTGCCGACCGGGGTCACCGGGGGAGAGGCCAGGATAACCGTCGATGTCGAGACGTCCAGGGTCAGGGTTGCCGCCGGGTTGTCCCTGCACCGGCTGGCCCGGTCGCTGGCCGCGCATGGGCTGGCCCTCACCAATCTCGGTGACATCGACACGCAGACCGTGGCCGGGGCCATCTCCACCGGAACGCACGGAACGGGTGGTCGGTTCCGGGGAATCGCCAGCCAGGTCGTCGCGCTCACCCTCGTGGTCGGCGACGGGACTCTGCTGCGCGTGAGCGAGACCGAAAACGCGCAGCTGCTCCCGGCGGCTCGGCTCGGCCTGGGCGCGCTCGGGATCATCACCGAGGTCACGCTGCAGTGCGTGCCGAGCTTTGTGCTGCACGCCGTGCAGAAAACCGAAAACCTCGACGACGTCCTGGAAACGTATCTGCAGCGCTCGGCATCCGGCGACCACTTCGAATTCTTCTGGTTTCCGCACACCCCGTTCGCACTGACCAAGACGAACACCCGCCGCGCCGAGGCGGCACCCGGCGCCGGCGCGTCCCGGCTGCCGCGCTGGATTGACGACGAGCTGCTCGCCAACGGCCTCTACCGGGCCGTCTGCGATATCGGCACGGCGGTTCCGGCGCTCGTGCCACCCCTGGCGCGCCTCTCGGCACGTGCCACCGGCAACCGCGAATTCACGGATGTGTCGGCGCGGGTATTCGCGACCAGCCGCACGGTGCGCTTCCGCGAGCTTGAGTACGCCCTGCCGCGCGACCGCGTCCCCGACGCCGTTCGTGCGGTGCGGGCACTCATCGACGCCAGGGGCTGGCGCATCTCGTTCCCGATCGAGGTGCGTTGCGCGGCCGCCGACGACCTGTGGCTGTCGACCGCCAGTGGGCGGGACACCGGTTACGTGTCGGTGCACCGCTACATTCGCGAAGACCCGGAAGACTACTTTCGCGCCGTTGAGCAGATCATGCTGGAGCACGGCGGACGCCCCCACTGGGGCAAACTGCACTATCAGGGAGTCGACGCCCTGCGGGACCGGTACCCGCACTTCGACGATTTTCTGGGCGTTCGTGACAGGCTCGACCCGGAGCGTCGCTTCACCAACAGCTATCTGGAAAGAGTCCTCGGCCCGTGAGTATGCAGTCTGCCCGCACCTTCCGTTCGAAACCACGCCCGACGGCCTCCGAAACCCGCGACTGGCCCCACCGCACGGCGGAGCTCGGTGACCTGCTGCCCGAGGGATTCGTCATGGGCGTCTCGACCACCGCCTTCCAGGTTGAGGGTGCGGCCCGCGACGGGGGGCGGGGTGACTCCGTCTGGGACACGTTCAGCGCGTCATCCGCTCGAATCCGAGACGGGTCCAACGCCTCCATCGCCGCCGACCATGTGGGCAAGCTCCCGGAAGATGCCACGCTGCTGCGAGAACTCGGCGTCGACGCGTACCGGTTCTCCCTGTCGTGGCCCAGGCTCCAGGCGGAGGGGCGCGGTGCGCTGAACCGCAACGGGCTCGCGTTCTACGACCGCCTGCTCGACGAGCTCCTGGTCGGCGGCATCAGCCCCACCGTGACGCTATCGCACTGGGACACCCCGTCGGCGCTGCGCGGCGGCTGGTTGAACCGCGACACGGCCGGGCGTTTCGCGGACTACGCCCACGCCGTGGGAGAGGCGTTCGGCGATCGCGTCGACGCCTGGGTTACCCTCGACGACCTGGCCACCGTCATGCTGCAGGGCTACGCGCTCGGTACCCACGCGCCGGGGCATGCGCTGCTTTTCGACGCCCTGCCCGCCGCGCACCACCAGTTGCTCGGCCACGGTCTCGCCGTGCAGGGCCTGCGGGCAGCGGATGTGCACGGCCGTATCGGCATCGCGAACGCCCACTCGCCGGTGGAATCGTTGACGGACCGAGACGAGGACCGTTCGTTCGCGGACCTGTACGACCTGCTGCACAACCGGATCTTCGCCGACCCCGTGCTTCTCGGGCGCTACCCGGACCCGCTGGAGCCCTTCGCTGCGGAACTGCGCGCACTGCTCGAGGCCGATCCGGCCGACCTGGCCGTGATCCATCAGCCGCTCGACTTCTACGGCCTGAACTACGCCGGCCCGTCCCGCATTGCCGCCGGAACCGGGCGCACGATCTTCGTCGATGACCCGGCACCTGTAGCGCCGGCCTTCCCCTTCCACCTCGCGCCGTTCCGCGAATTTCCGGTCACCGGTACCGGCGCGGTGAGCGCCCCGGAGTTCCTCGGGGTCGCCCTGGCCGAACTCGGCGCTCGCTACGGGGATCTGCTGCCTCCCGTGGTCATCACCTCGCTCGGGGCGGGCTACGTCGACCGGTCTGATGCGCGCGGCGGCGTGCACGACCCGCTGCGCATCGACTACCTCGGCGAACACCTGCAGGCCGCCGTCAACGCGGTGCGGTCCACGGGCGCGGCGTCGGGCGTTCGACTCACCGGCTGCTTCGTGCGCTCGCTCCTCGACGGTTTCGAGTGGTCGGCCGGGTATACCGAGCGATTCGGTCTCGTGCATGTGTCGTTCACGGATGGCATGACCACGCGCACGCCGAAGGACTCCTACCGCTGGCTGCAGAAGGTCCTGGCCGCTCGCTAACGGCGCCGGCGGTCGTCGACGCACGAGTTGACTCACCGATCCGGCGGGACCGACAGGCCGCCGTGAGCGCCGTGGGTGCGGCCTCGCATTTAGCTTTGAGTCTGGTGAGAAGCGGAGGGGAGCCTCAGAAGTCTTGGTTAGTATGGTGCTGCATCGCGTGGAAACTCCGGCGACCCCACGGTCCTCCAACATTCGCGCACAACCAGAGTCCTCACTCGGCTCAAGATACAAGGAGACGCTGCCATGGAATGGCTCATCCCGGTCCTGATCGTCGTTGCCCTCGTTGCCATTGCCGGCATCTACCTCTGGGCAACGTACAACTCCCTCGTGACCCTCAAGGTGCGAGTCGACGAGGCCTGGAGCGACATCACCGTTCAGCTGAAGCGCCGAGCCGATCTCCTGCCCAACCTGATTGAAACGGTCAAGGGATACGCCGCTCATGAGAAGGGCGTGTTTGAGAGCGTGACGAAGGCGCGCGCCGAGACGTTGTCCGCGCAGGGCCCCGCCGACGCATCCGTGGCCGAGAACCACATGCAGTCAGCGCTGAAAAGCATCTTTGCCGTGGCTGAGGCGTACCCCCAGCTGCAGGCGAGCCAGAACTACCTGCAGTTGCAGGGCGAGCTGGTCGACACCGAGGACAAGATCCAGGCCTCGCGCCGGTTCTACAACGGTGGCGTGCGGGAATTCAACACCAAGATCCAGGTCTTCCCGAACCACATGTTTGCCCGCAACCTCGGTTTCTCCGAACGTGACTTCTTCGAGGTGGCCGACTCCGCAGCGATTGCGGAGCCGCCTCGCGTGCAGTTCTAGTCGGGAGCGCACATGTATAGCGCGATAGCGAAGAACAAACGCAACACCGTTTTCATCATGCTCTTTTTCTTCGCGATCATCGCTGGGCTGGGCTGGCTGGCGAACGCGGTGTACGGACCGCGAAACAGCTACGGGATTTTCATCGCCGTGGTCGTGATCGCCGGCCTGTACGTGCTCATTCAGTACTACGCCGCCGGTCGCCAGGCCGTGGCGATGAGCGGTGGGGTCAAACTCACGAGCAAGTCCGACAACGTCAGGCTGTGGCGTACGGTCGAGAACCTGTCGATCGCGACCGGCATGCCCATGCCGGAGATCTACATCATCAACGACCCGGCCCCGAACGCCTTCGCGACCGGACGGGACCCCCAGCACGCGATTGTCGCCGCGACGACCGGACTGCTCGACATCATGGACGACTCGGAGCTCGAGGGAGTCATGGCCCATGAGATGGGCCACGTGCGTAACTACGACATTCGAGTGTCGATGGTGGTCTTCGGCCTCGTCGTGGCCATCGGGTTCATCTCCGACATGTTCCTGCGCATGGCCTTCTTCGGTCGTAGCAATAACAGCAACGGCAACCCCGTGGTCATGGTCTTCGGCCTGGTCGCCATGGTGGTGGCACCGCTTATCGCGACGATGGTGCAGCTCGCGGTCTCACGGCAGCGTGAATACCTCGCGGATGCGACAGGTGCCCTCACGACCCGGCACCCGGATGCCCTCGCCAGCGCGCTGCACAAGCTCGGCGAGTACAGTCGGCCGATGCGCAAGCAGAACACGTCGATGGCACACCTGTGGATCGCGGATCCGCTCAAGCCGGGCGCGATGGCCAAACTCTTCGCCACGCACCCGCCAATCGCCGACCGGATCGAGCGCCTCACGACCATGGGTCGCAAGTTCTAAGCACGCGATCGGCCACTGGCTGAGTGTCAGTGGTGGCTGTCACACTTATCTCATGACAACCACCATCGACGGTGTTTTCGTTGGTTTGACCGGGTCGCTGGCCCGATCGAACATATCCGCGGCGTCATTCGCGGAGCTCTCCGACGACGAGTCGGAGAACACCCACCGGGCCATCGCCCGACTCTCCCGCGAGGTCGCCGTGTACCTCGCGTTGTCGGCGGCGAATGTCGCCGCCCGCTCCGACTGGCAGCTCGGCCGTGAGGGCCTCGCCCGCAAGAAGGGCTACGGCACCGCAGAGGACTATGTGCAGTCCTTGGGCGGAGGCGGCGGCACTACGAAAGCGGATACTCGCCGCCTGATCGAGGCCGGCACCATGGCCACCGAAGCCGAAGCAGCCCGGGCAGAACAGAAGCAGGCCGACCGGCTTGCCCTCGCTCACCCGGAGGCACCGCTACGCGACGTGCACGTGCCGTGGTTCGCTCCGCTCGGCACAGCCGTCACCGACGGAACCCTCAGCACCGAGTGCGCGACCGCAATCCGGCGGGGCCTCGGCGAACCGGCGATCGGGGTCACGGAGCGCGTGCTCACCGATGCGCTCGTGCACCTGATCGCCGAGTGCCGCACCCGGAACGCCGACCAGGCCGCGAAGGCAGCCCGCCACTGCCGAGATCAGATCGACGCCGCCGGAGTCGCGTCGCGGGCCGACGCTATGCGGGCGCGGCAGTACCTCCGGGTCTGGGACAAGCCGGACGGCATGCTGCACGGGACCTTCGAACTGGACCCGGAGAACGGCGCCTACTTCAAAGACTTCCTGCTGCAGATCACCGGCCCCCGCACCGGCGGACCCCGGTTCGTGGATAAGGGTGAGAAGGAACGCGCTCAGCGCATCATCGACGACCCCCGCTCCACGGACCAGATCGCCGCCGAAGCACTGATCGAGGTCATCAAGGTCGCCGCAGCCGCCGACCCCGGCACCCTCTTCGGCCGAATCCGCCCCTCCGTGAAGCTCGTCGTGAGCGAGGAAGCGGCGCCTCCTCCCGCATCGGGCCAGACCCTCCGCACCGGGTTCATCGAAGGAACCCCCGACGCGGTCCCGACGACCACCATCGACCGGTCGATCTGCAACGCCGGCTTCATCCCCGTGCTGTTCAGCAGGGACGGCACCGTGCTGGATGTGGGACGGGAACAGAGGCCGGTTGTCGAGCCCGTCGAGACACACGCAGGCGCAACGCGCGGCCCTCGCCCTTCGAGATGGCGGGTGCAGATGGCCGGACTGCCACCGACCACCCAGCCACTGCGA
>Ga0307487_1000053_pt1 | contig 95376 bp, 87 predicted proteins | sample CBIW12metaG_FD_203665 | JGI IMG/M metagenome (GOLD analysis project Ga0307487, IMG submission 203665) | Sea-ice brine microbial communities from Beaufort Sea near Barrow, Alaska, United States - CBIW 1.2 | ecosystem: Environmental > Aquatic > Marine > Coastal | place: USA: Alaska | collected... | reverse complement strand
TGGCGATATCGCCGGCGACCGACACCTGCATCGCGCCGAGCACGGCGACGTCGATCAGGCCGCCGCGGATCATGCCGAAGCTCTGCGCCGAGTCGAAGTACGCCGCACCCGGGTTCACGGTGACCGTCTCCTTGCCCGCGTTGATCAGCTTGGGGTCTTCCTCACCCTCCCACGGGTACGGGCCCACACCGAGCACACCGTTTTCGGAGTGCAGCACCACGTGCACACCCTCCGGCAGAAAATTGGGAATGAGCGTCGGCAGGCCGATACCGAGGTTCACGTAGGAGTCCGGGGCGAGTTCCTGCGCGGCGCGTGCCGCCATTTCGTTGCGGGTGAGCTTCATCGGATCGTTCCTTCCACACCAGCGGATGCGGTGGGCCGCCGCCTCGTCGTCGTCTTCTCGATCGGCAGGTCGGCGGCGTCCACCGCGTCGAGCTGCACGATGCGGTTCACGTAGATTCCGGGCAGGTGCACCTGGTCAGGGTCGATCTGGCCGGGTTCGACGAGCTCGTCGACCTCGGCGATCGTGATGCGGCCGGCCATGCCCGCCACCGGGTTGAAGTTGCGTGCGGACTTCTCGAACACGAGGTTGCCGTGACGATCGCCGCGCGCCGCCCGCACGAGGGCGTAGTCGGTGACGATGGCCTCTTCGAGCACGTATTCCTTCTCCGACCCGAGCGAGCCGATGCGGCGGGTTTCCTTCGGCGGGGACGACACCACCACGTCACCACCCGGCCCGTAGCGCCAGGGCAGGCCGCCGTCGGCGACCATCGTGCCCACCCCGCTCGCCGTGAAGAACGCGGGGATGCCCGTCCCACCCGCACGGAGGCGTTCGGCGAGGGTGCCCTGCGGCGTCAGTTCCACCTCGAGTTCGCCGCCGAGGTAGCGGCGGGCGAAGTCCTTGTTCTCACCGATGTAGGAGGCGATCACCCGGCTGATCCGACCTTCGCGCAGCAGCTCCCCGAGCCCCCAGCCGTCCACGCCGCAATTGTTCGACGCGACGTGCAGGTCGGTGCTGCCGAGCTCGAGCAGCGCGCGAATGAGCACGATCGGCACGCCGACGAGGCCGAAGCCGCCGACGGCGAGCGAGGCACCGTCGGGAATGTCCGCGACGGCGGCCGCGGCAGAGGGGTAGGTCTTATCCATGGTGCGGGGTCCTTTAGCTGGGGCGAATGGCGGTGTCGTCCGTGGTGTCGCTGGGGTCAGGGTGGTCGGCGGGGTCGGCGGTTGCCGCGTCGAGCCCGGCGAAGGTTGCGCGGGCCACGGCGAACGCAGCGTTGGCTGCGGGCACGCCCGCGTAGATCGCGGTGTGCAGAATCGCTTCGCTGATCTCCGCACGGGTCAGCCCGTTGGTCAGGGCGGCCCGAACGTGCATGGCGAGTTCGCCCTCGTGCCCGCCCGTGACGAGCGCGGCGATGGTGAGAAAACTGCGGGTGCGCCGATCGAGGCCGGGCCGGGTCCAGATCTCGCCCCAGGCGTAGCGGGTGATGAAGTCCTGGAACACGGCGGTTTCGGGGGTGATCGCGGCGGTGGCGGCATCGACGTGCGCGTCGCCCAGCACCGCGCGGCGCACCAGCATGCCGTCGGCATAGGCGGATGCCGCGGTGCGGCCGGCCGGCATCGGCTCGGCCGAGTCGGTTGCGCCCGCCCTCCCGGCAGCGGCGACGGCACCGGCCACCCACTCCCTCAGCAACGCGCCAACCTCGATCGGCTGCTCGAGGGACGGCAGGTGCGCGACCCCGGCAATCTCAACGGCTCGGGCCCCGGGGATACGCGCCGCCAAGTCCTTCAGCTGCGCGGTCGGTGTCACGGTGTCGAACTCGCCCGACACGCACAGCGCGGGCGTGCGAATGCCGCTGAGGGCATCCGTTTGGTCGAAAACGGCCAGCGCCTCGCAGACGAGCGCATAGGATTCGTCGTCGATATCGAGCAGTTGGTCGAGCGCACGCGAACCGGCCTTGGGATCGCGGCCGAGGAAGTCCGGTGCAAACCAGCGGGCGGCGCTGCCGGCAACGAGCGACGGGGTGCCGCTCGCGCGTACCGCGACCGCGCGGTCGGTCCAGGCGTCACTCGTGCCGATTTTCGCGCCGGCACAGAGCACCGCGAGGCTCATGAGCCGGTCCGGGTGGTTCACGGCGAGGGCGAGGCCGATGGCGCCGCCGAGCGAGATTCCGGCGTAGTGGAAGGTGTCGACGTGGATCGAGTCGACCAGGCCGATGACAGCGTCGGCGAGCTCCTCGAGGATGAACGGCTCGGTGGCGCGCGGGCTGAAACCGTGCCCGGGCAGGTTGAAGCGGAGCACCCGGTGAGTCGCCGCAAGCGCGGGAAGCACGCCGGCCCAGAGGTCGACGGTCGTGCCGAGCGAGGGGCCGAGCACGATCAGGGGTGCGTTGGCGTCCCCGTTATGGGCCGGCTCGATGGTGCAGAGAATGACGGGCTGGCTCATGAGATCCTCGCGGGGGTGGTGGACAGGGTGTCTGCTTGAAGGCTGCCCTCTGGCCGGGCGGCACGCTGCGCCGCGGCATCCGCTCGCTGCCGGAACCTGCGCACGACGCGGTTGATGCCGGCCGCCGACTGACCCGGCTCTCCCTCATAGCTGAAGGCCGCCCAGATCTGTGCACGCAGGGCGTCCGAACAACCCTCGGCGATGAGGATGCTCGCGAGCACGACCTGCACGGGCCGGCGTGTCTTGAAGGCTTCGTGTGCAGCGCGTTCGACCAGCGCAAATGCGGTGGTCTTGCCGACGGTCTCGGCCAGAATCGTGGTGACCCGCTCGCTGAACACGAGTCCGTCGGTGAGATCGAGGTTAGCCCGCATGCGGTCCGGGTCGACGTCGAGGCGCGCCGCGAGCGAGGCGGCGCCGGAGACGGCGGAGATCGTGAGGCGCTCGAGCACCCGCAAGGACTGCCATTCGGCATGCCAGGCGCCGCTCGGGCGCTGGTCTTCGGCGAGCATGCTGCCATAGAGCGTGGATGCGAGACCCGGTGTCTGCAGCGCCGCCGCCGTGATCAACACGGCCGACACCGGGTTGCGTTTGTGCGGCATGGCGGAGGATCCGCCCTGGCCGGGGGCGAGGCGCTCGCTGACCTCGGCGATTTCGGTGCGGGAGAGCACCGAAACGTCGAGGGCGAAGGTACCCGCGACGCCGGTCGCGGCGGCGAGCACCGAGGCCAGCTCGGAGATGACGACCCGGTTGGTGTGCCAGCTCAGGCGCGGCACGACGAGGCCCACGTGGTGGGCGAAGCGCTCCAGAACAGTGTCGAGTACGTCGGCGGCGATCGCGTCACTGCGCCTGGCCCTGGCGATTTCGGTAAGCACGGCGAGGTTGCCCACCGCCCCGCCGAGTTGCACCGGGAGGGTGTCCCGCATGACGTCGAGGCGGGTGACGATGAGCAGCACGGCGTCGAGCCATCCCGCCGCCACGAAACCGAAACTCGTCGGCGACGCCTGCTGGCCGAGGGTGCGGCCGCTCATCACCGTTCCGCGGTGCTCGTCGGCCAGGTCGGCAAGAGTCGCGCCCAGTGAATCGAGCTGGTGGATGAGTTCGCAGGTCACCCGGCGCGCCACGATCATTGCTGCCGTGTCGAGAATGTCCTGGCTGGTCGCGCCGACGTGAATATGGTCGGACGCTCCGGCGCGCACCTTCTCGGCCGCCCGACCGAGGTGCTTCACGAATGGAATCACCGGGTTGCCTCCACCCCGCGCCTCGACGGCGATCGCGCCGAGATCGAACTGGCCGGCGTCGGCGAGCGCATCGCAGACCGCGATCATCCACTCGGGGGCAAGCTCGGCATCGACGAGCGCTCGGGTGAGCGCGAGCTCAGCATCGACCATCGCCTGCAGCCACGCCTGATCGCTCGTCAGCTCCGACTCCCGGGTACCGTGGCTGAGCGGATTGAGCAGCCCGGCGTCAAAAGTGTGCTCAAAGTTACGCATCAAAATCCAAAAAGACGGTCTCGTTCTCGCCCTGCACGCGAATGTCGAAGCGGTACGACTCTGCTCCCCCGACCATTCCCTCGGAGACGCAGATGAGCGTGTCGCGGCGGTCGGCGGGCACCGCGCTCAGCACGGCATCCGTAGCGTGCAGCGCGGAATCCTCGGCGAAGTACGCGCGGGTGAACAGGTGGCGGGTGACTCCGCGGGCGAACAGGGTCACGAGGACGTGGGGCGCCGCGGTTCCGGCGGCCCCTGGCTTGAGCGTCGTGAAGGTGTAGTGCCCGGCGATCGTCGTGGCGCAGCGGCCGAATCCGGTGAAGGTGAAGCCGTCGCGGTCGAGGCTACCGAGTTCGCGGCTGAGCGCGCCGCTCTCGTCGGCCTGCCAGATCTCCAGCAGGGCGTCGAGAATCGGTTCGCCGCCGCCGTCGGTGACGGTTCCATGCAAGCGGATGGCGCGGGGATGGTGCCCGGGAACCAGTTCCGGCCCTCCCGCATAGGGCAGGGCATAGCCGTAGAACGGCCCGACGGTCTGCGACGGGGTCTGCAGAGCAGGGGTCTGCGCAGTAGTGGTCTGCGCAGTAGTGGACTCATTCATCGGCGTCTTCGCTTTCCATCCAGGTCGATTTCGGACCGGTCAACACGATGTCCCAACGGTAACCGAGCGAGAACTCGGGCACACTCAGACTGTGGTCGTACTGCCCGACGAGACGGGCGCGGGCGTCCGCGTCGGCAATCGACTGGTAGATCGGGTCGAGCGCGAAGAGCGGGTCGCCGGGAAAGTACATCTGAGTAATCAGGCGTTGGGTGAACGCGTTGCCGAACAGCGAGAAGTGGATATGCGCGGGTCGCCACGCGTTCACATGGTTTTTCCACGGGTACGGTCCCGGCTTGATCGTGGTGAACGAGTACTGACCGTTGTCTCCGGTGATGACGCGGCCGACGCCGGTGAAGTTGGGGTCGAGCGGGGCCGGGTGCTGGTCGCGTTTGTGTACATAGCGTCCGCCGGCGTTGGCCTGCCACAGTTCGATCAGCTGGTGGCGCACCGGGCGGCCCTCTCCGTCGAGCACTCGTCCGCTCACGGTCATCCGCTCACCGATCGGTTCGCCGATATGTTGGATGGTGAGGTCGCTTTCGAGCACGTTGACGTCAGTGTGGCCGAAGGCGGGCGAGACCCGCTCCACCTCTTCCGGGTCGACGCGCACGAGCTCGTGCGTGGGGTGACGCAGCACGGAACTGCGGTATGGGGCGTAGTCGCGCCGAGGCTGCAGCTCGGGCGAGCCGCCGGCGGCGACGCGGGCCGCGGCGTCCGCTTCGATCGCTTCGATTTCCGCGGTGATCTCGGTCTGGCTCGCCGGGCCGGTTCCGGGGCTCGTACCGCGGTGGGAGGGAATGGGTATCTGACTCATGATGTCTCGTGTCTGTCGTAGGTCTAGAGCAGGAGCCCGGTGTACTGCTCGGCGAGCATGCGCTGGGCAAGCGGCGAATGGGTGACGTAGTCGAGCTGGCCGAGCTGGCTGCGATAGTCGAAGGCGCCGGACTGCAGGTCTCCGGGGCTCGTGTGCAACATCTCGGTCATCCAGCGAGAGAACTGTTGCACCCGCCATTGCCTGGCAAGCGCGGTGTCGCTGTAGCGGCCGAGGAGCGTCTCGTCGTCGGCGTAGAAGGCGGTGAGCGCAGCGGCGAGCTGGGTGACGTCGGAAATGGCGGAGTTGAGACCCTTGGCGCCGGTCGGCGGCACGATGTGTCCGGCGTCGCCGACCAGGAACAGGTTGCCGTAGGCGAGACGCGAGGCGACGAAGCTGCGCATCGGAGTGATCGATTTGTCGGTAATCGGCCCTTCGTTCAAGGTCCAGCCTGGAGTGCCGAGTCGGGCCTGCAACGCCTCCCAGATGCGGGAATCCGACCAGTTTTGGATATCGTCTGCCGGGTCCACCTGCAGGTACAGGCGGGAGACGACGGGCGAACGCATCGACAGCATTGCAAAACCGTCCTGGTGCAGGGAGTAGACAAGCTCCTCCGACGACGGCGCGACGTCGGCGAGGATGCCGAGCCAGGCGTAGGGGTAGCTGCGGTCGAAGAGGGTTATTTCCTTCGTCGGGATCGAGGCCCGGCAGATGCCGTGAAAGCCGTCGGCGCCCACGACGAAGTCAGCGTTGATGGTGTGCGCCTCACCGTTGTGGCGGAATGTCACGCTCGGGTTCTTGGTCGTGAGACCGTCGACCGCAACGTCGGAGGCTTCGTAGTAGATCGTCGACCCGGCCTGTTCGTGCGCGCCGACGAGGTCTTTCACGACTTGTTGCTGGCCGTAGACGGTGACCGTGCGGCCGATGAGTTCGTTGAAGTTCACGTTGTGGCGTTCGCCGGCGTACTGCAGGAAAATCCCATTGTGCCGCAGACCTTCGATGGTGAGTCGTTCACCCAATCCGAGGCGCTGCAGGGTTTCGACCGAGCCCTGTTCCAGAACGCCGGCACGGATGCGGCCGAGCACGTAGTCCTGCGAGCGGTTCTCGACGACGATCGAGTCGATGCCGGCGTCTCGCAGAGCCCAGCTCAGGAGAAGCCCGGCGGGACCGGCGCCGATGATGGCGACGCGGGTGGTTTCGTGGGGCACGGGTTCTCCTAGCGACGATGACAGGGGGGGGGCGATGATCAGTCTGGGGTGCAATCCGACACCACGGACAGCAATTTCCACTCAGTGAAAGTGATGACATTTCTTCATGTTGCGCTCACTGCTGGGCACGCCGGTAGCCCAGTGCCCGACTGATGCCCTGGGCGGCAACACGCACGGCCCGCTCGTCCTCCGGGTTTACGGTGTCGGTGGTGCGGGTCACGATCGATACGGCCGCCACGACCTGGCCGGTACGGTCCCGAATCGGCGCGGCGATCGAGCTCGAGCCGGCGGTCATCTCCTCCGACATCCGGGCCACCCCGACGAGGCGGATCTCGGCCAGGCGCTTGCGCACCGCGTCCGGCTCGGTGACCGTGCGCGGCAGAAAGCGCTGCAGGCTGGTCGCGAGATACTCCTGGACGACGTCGGACGGTGCGTACGCCAGCAGCACGAGCCCCACGCCGGTGGAGTGCAGGGGCAGGCGTGCACCGACCCTGGAGATCAGGCGCACGGCATGGTGGCCCGAGAGCTTCTCCAGATACAGCGCATCGCGCCCCTCCAGAATGGCGAGGTGCACGTGCTCCCGGGTGGTCTCATAGAGGTCTTCAAGGTACGGCAGCGCGATGGTGCGCAGGTTGCGGGCGGTCGGCGTCTGCACGCCGAGTTCCCACAGCTTCATTCCGAGCGAATACTGGCCGTTGTCATGTTTGGTCAGGCCGCCCCAGACCACCCACTCCGCAACCAACCGGTGCGTGGTCGACAGTGGAAGCCCGGCGCGTTTCGCAATGGCCGTGAGGGTCAGAGTGAGCGAAGTCGCCCCGGCGGGCGCGGCGAAGGCATCGAGAATAGCGAAAAGCCGTGCTGCGACGGAACGATCGTCGCCGACAACGGCCTCTCCGCCCTTCTTTTGTGCCGGTTTTCCGCTCATGGTTCGATACGCTACCCGGATTCAACTAGAACTTCCACTGGATGGAATCACGTATTTCTCTCGTCAGGGAGCTGGCTAGTCTCCACCTAGAGCCAATCAGCCGTGTCAACAACCGACGTTGTCACGCAGTGAGTTCGATGCTCAACAGCAGCGCGACCCGCACCACAACACAATGGAGTGACATGAAGAAAATGCTCATGATCGGAATTGCCACGGCGTCCGTCATCGCCCTCAGCGCCTGCTCGTCCGGGGCCGACTCCCCCGCCCCGGCCGGCAGCGACGCTCTCACCCCGGTCAAGGTCGGCGTCATCCCCATCGCCGATACCGCTCCGCTCTATCTCGGTCTCGACCAGGGCTTCTTCGAAGACGAGGGACTCGACCTCACCATCGAGACCGCAACCGGAGGCGCGGCCATCGTTCCTGCCGTCGTCAGTGGCGACTACCAGTTCGGCTTCAGCAACCTGATCTCACTGATGGTGGCCAACGACAAGGGCCTGCCGCTCAAGGTCGTCAACGCGGCCGTCGCGTCAACCGGCGACGTGACCAGTGACTTCGGCGCCGTCATTGTCAAGGGCGATTCCCCGGCCAAAACGCTCGCCGATCTCGATGGGAAAACCGTCTCGGGCAACAGCCTGAACAACATCGTTGACACGGTCATGCGCAGCTCAATGGACCGTCTGGGGGGCGACTCGTCGTCGGTTTCGTTCGTCGAGATTCCGTTCCCGGACGCGAGTGCCGCCGTTGAGAACGGACAGGTCGATGCGGCCTTCGTCGTTGAACCTTTCGTGACCGCCGCGATCGAGAGCGGCCAGCGCGTGATCTCCTACGGTTACGCCGATTTCAACGTGAATCTTGATGTCGCCGCCTACTTCGCATCGGCCGACACGGTGGCCACGGATCCGGAGCTCGTGACCAAGTTCCAGACGGCGATGAAGAAGTCGCTCGAATACGCCCAGGACAACCCCGATGCCGTGCGCGCGATTATCGCGACCTATACCAAGACCCCCGCGGACGTGCTCGCGAAGATCGTGCTGCCGAAGTTCCCGACCGAGATCAACGTCGACGCCGCCACCGCACTGGGCGAGGCGGCCGTCAAATACGGAGTGATCGACACCGCACCCGATATGAGCTCGTTCCTTCCGTAACCGGCAGAAGCGTGTCGTCAGCACACCGACCACGAGGAAGTGGCTTGCCAGCATGAGAAAGCAACGTAATGCTGCTGCGGGGCCTCAGGCGAAAGCCTTGGGCCTCGGCATCAGCGGAATAGTCCTGTTCTTCCTGATCTGGGAAGCCACACCCCGGCTGGGCCTGGTCAGCGACCGGTATCTGCCGCCCGCGAGCGAGGTGCTCGTACGCCTCGGCCAGTACCTGACCGAGGCCGCATTCTGGAGAGATGTGGCCGACACCATGACCAGCTGGGCGCTCGGGTTGCTGATCGCGACCGTCGCGGCAATCGTCGTGGGGTTGATCATCGGCTCCAGCCGGTTCCTGCGCCGCGCCACCCACACCACGATCGAGTTTCTCCGCCCCATTCCCTCGGTCGCCCTCATTCCGCTGGCCGTGCTCATCTTCGGGACCAGCATCGAGTCCACGCTCCTGCTCGTGGTCTATGCCTCGTTCTGGCAGGTGTTGCTGCAGCTGCTCTACGGCATTGCCGATGTGGATGCCGTCGCCAACGACACCGCGAAAAGTTACGGACTCGGCCGGCTGGCCCGGGTGCGTTACGTGATCTGGCCCACCGCCTTGCCGTACCTGATGACCGGACTGCGGCTGGCTGCGGCCGTGGCACTGATCCTGGCCATCACCGCCGAGCTCATCATCGGTACCCCCGGGCTGGGCAAGCAGATTGCCCTCACCCAGTCCGGCGGCGCCATCTCCTCGATGTACGCCCTGGTGCTGGCCACGGGAATGATCGGCGTGCTCATCAACCTCGCCGCCCGCATCGTTGAAAAACGGGTGCTGTCGTGGCATCCATCCGTGAGAGGAGAGGTCGTCCTGTGAGTCCCCTCAAGCGTGTCGCCTATTTCTTCGGCCTGCCGATTCTGCTCATCGCGCTCTGGTGGGCCTTGTCGTTCGGCTCGACCAACTTCTTCGTGCCGAAACCGGTCGAGCTCGCCCAAACCCTGTGGACCACCTGGATCGGTCCCCGCTTCTTCGACGATGTTCTGCCGAGCCTCGGCCGCCTCGCCGTCGGCCTGATCTTCGCGATCGGCCTGGGCATCATTCTCGGCCTCCTCATCGGTTCCACTCGTTGGCTCCGCAACCTGCTCGAACCCCTGCTCGAATTTTTCCGCGCCATCCCGCCGCCCGTGCTCGTTCCGCTGCTCATGCTGCTCATCGGCGTGAATGACGGCATGAAGGTCGCCGTCATCGTCTCCGGCGCCATCTGGCCGGTACTGCTCAACACCGTCGAAGGCGTTCGCGCCGTCGACTCTGTGCTCAATGACAGCTGCCGCAGCTACGGCATTCGCGGCTTCGCGCGCATCCGGTACTTCGTTCTCCCCGCGGTCACGCCGCAGATCATGGCCGGCGTGCGCCAGTCGCTGTCGATCGGCCTGATCCTCATGGTCATCAGCGAAATGTTCGCGTCATCCTCGGGTCTCGGCTTTACCATCGTGCAATTCCAGCGCAATTTCGCCATCCCCGAGATGTGGAGCGGCATCGTCGTGCTCGGCCTCATCGGCCTGGGCCTGGCCCTCATTTTCCAGTTCGTCGAACGACGGGTACTGCATTGGTACCACGGTCTGAAGGAGATCACTCATGACAGCTAGCGACACCACCGTGAACCAGCCCGTCACCACCGTGCCAATGCTCTCGGTGCGCGGCCTGCAGAAAATCTACAAGGTGCCCGGCGGCGATGTCGAGGCGGTACGAGACCTCACGTTCGACCTTGCCGAGGGCGAGCTCGTGTGTCTCGTGGGCCCGTCGGGGTCGGGCAAAACCACGCTGCTCAAGTGCATTTCGGGACTGATGGAACAGACCAGCGGCACCGTCGAGCTGGCCGGCAGCACGGTCACCGGCCCGCCCAAATCGATGGCCGTCGTCTTCCAGGAATACGGCCGCAGCCTGTTTCCCTGGATGACCGTGCGCGCGAACGTCGAACTGCCGCTCAAGAACCAGAAGGTTCCCAAGGCCGAACGCGCCGCGCTCGTCGACGCCGCCCTGAAGTCGGTCGGACTCGACCATGTTCCCAAGAGTTACCCGTGGCAGCTGTCCGGCGGTATGCAACAGCGCGTCGCGATCGCCCGTGCCGTCGCCTATCGCCCACAGGTGCTGCTCATGGACGAACCGTTTGCGGCCGTCGACGCGCAGACCCGAGCCGACCTCGAAGACCTCATCCGCACCATTTGGAAGCAGCTCGGCGTCACGATCCTCTTCGTCACCCACGACATCGACGAGTCCGTCTACCTCGGCGAACGCGTCATCGTGCTCTCGAGCTCACCCACCGTCGTGCAGGAAGACCTCACGATCGACCTTCCCGCGGAACGCGACCAGCTCAACACCCGCGCCCTTCCCCGGTTCATGGAGTTGCGCTCCCACGTCTACGCCGAGATCCAACGAGCCAAGGCCGGCCCGGTCACCGAGCAGATCACCGCCCAGCGCAAGCCACACTGACGTAGTCCCCCGCACAAACGGATGCCCCGGCGATTGTCGCCGGGGCATCCGTTTTCCTGTTGAGTGCCTACGAAACGTTGATCGTCACGATCGCGGGGCCACCCGGCGAGGCGTCCGTTTGGCGGCCGGTGGGTGAGGTGACCGCGCGGGAGACGCAGCAGCACATTTTCTGCGTCGCGTGCTGCTGCCGTTCGCTGTAGAACACGTCGCGGTGGTCGATGGCGCCCTCGAGCGCGAGCACCTTCACTTCGCAGAGCCCGCATTCGCCCTTGCGGCAGTCGAACATCATCTCTACCCCGGCGTCTTCGAGGGCTTCGAGCATGGAACGCCCCGCCGGCACCCTGGTTTCGACGCCGAGGCGTGGCACCCGCACAATGAATTCCTCCGGGTCGTACCAGCCGCTGTTGCCGAAGGTCTCGAACCGCAGATTCGGGTCGTTCAGTTCGCGTTCGCGCCAGGAGCGTCGCACGGCGTCCATCAGTCGGATCGGCCCGCACATGTACAGTTCGGTGTCCGGAGCGATGCCGCCCACGAGGTCGGCCACCGACAACGCGGTGCCCTCGTCGTCGATGTGTACCTGGAGGTTGTCGCCGTGCAGCGCGAGTAGTTCGGGCAGGTACGCCATGCGCTCGCGGCTGCGCGCCGTGTAGACAAGTGTGTAGTTTGCCCCCAGATTCTTGAGCACCCGGGCCATGTTGACCATGGCCGTCACACCGATGCCGCCGGCCAGCAGCACGTAACCGGGTGCGCCGACGCGCAGAGGAAAGTTCTGGAGAGGTTGGGTGATTTCGAGGGTGTCGCCGGGGCGGAGCGCGTGCATGAAGATCGATCCACCGCGGGACAGCGGTGCCTGCAGCACGCTGATCGCGATCCGCGAGCCATCCTCGGTGGAGTCGACGATGGAGTAGGAACGTTTGTGCCGTTCCCCGTCAATGGTCACGAACAGGTCGACGTGCGACCCCGGCTCGGCCCGTTTCGGCAGAGTCGGCGCCAGCACGATGCGTTGAATGTTGGTAGCGACAGCGTCGGTCTCGATGACCGTCGCCTGCTGCCACACCTCAATGTTGGTTGCTGCCATGATCACGCCCGCCTAGTTGGCGGAGCTCACGCGGCCGGCACGCCCGGCGGAGACCGGTCGGCCTTCGGCTTCCAGCATCCGTTCGATCAGGCGGCGCACCCACAGCCCGCCGGCGTCGATGTTGAGATTGTAGAACTCGTAGTCGGGATTGGCGTCGATGGCGGCCTGCTGTGCCTGGAGCATGTCTTCGTCTTCCTTGAAGACGCCGGTGACACCGGCCCGCAGTTGCGTGGTGATCAGCTGGCTCTCCAGCCGATAGTTGCGCATGAAGGCCCAAAAGTAGTGTGCGCTGCGGGCCGTTTCGGGCGTGATCGTGTTCATCACGTAGCCGTTGACTCCCTGGCTGCGGTCGCCCTCCGGCGCCCCGGTACCGGCCTTGGCCACGCCCACGTCGATGCAAATGGTCGACGGCGCCTCAAAGTGGATGATCTGCCAGCGGTCGACCTTTCCGGTGAAGCCCGGAAATTTGTCGCGCATGTTCTTGAGCCAGAACGGCGGGGCATCAATGCCCCGCATCCAACGCGAGACGGTGACAGTGGTGTCGTCGTGGGTGACCTCGAAGTCGGATTCGCTCAGTTCGGCCTGGCCGATGCTCGAGCCGTGTACGAATTCCTCATGAGTCAGGTCCATCAGGTTGTCCAGCACCAGTTGGTAGTTGCAGGTGACCGGGATGGTCAGGCCGTCGCCGGCCCAGTCGGGGTGGTCCATCTGGTGCATGTCGGGAATGGTGTCGGGGTTGGCGAGCGTCGCATCTCCCAGCCAGACCCAGAGGAAGCGGTGGCGTTCCACCACAGGGTACGAGGGCACGGTGGCACTCGGGTTGATGGTCTCCTGGGCGGGCATCGACACGCACCGACCGGCCGAGTTGTAGACGATGCCGTGGTACGGGCACTGGATCTCGTCCTTGGGGAGAACCTTGCCCATCGACAGCGGGGCGAGGCGGTGCCAGCAGGCATCGGCGAGCGCGACCGGTCGACCGTCTTCGGTGCGATAGATGGCGAGCGGTTTGTCGGCGACCGTGCGGGAGATCAGCTTGCGGGTGACCTCGTGGTCCCAGGCGGCGACGTACCAGGTGTTCAGCGGGTAGTTGAGCACCTTGTTCGTGGTCGAACTCTTGGTCTGGATGATCGTCATTGAAAACCTCCGGTCAGCTACCTATCCCCATAGATAGTTAGCGCAGCCCCAGACTATCTATGCTGGTAGGTACATACAAGTACCGAGATGGGATCGACTTGAGCCTTCGACACGCGCTGCTCGCGCTACTCACCGTGGAGCCGATGACCGGTTACGACCTGTCGAAGGCGTTCCAAGCCTCCGTTTCGCATGTCTGGCACGCCCCCGACTCACAGATCTACCCGGAGTTACGCCGCATGGAGGCCGACGGCCTGCTGCGGGGCGCCGAGGTACCGTGGGGGCCGCGCGGCAAGAAACGCGAATACCACGTGACCGAGGCGGGCCTCACCGCCTTTCGTGCCTGGATGAACGAGCCGCTCACCTACACCCGCGAGCGCGACCCGGCGCACCTCAAGGCCGCCTACCTCGAGTGGGCCGAGCCGGACGCCGCGCGGGTGCAGATGCGCGCACACATTGACGCCTACACGGTTCGGCGGGACGACTGGCAGGAGAAGGTGCGGGAGATCGACACCGGCGGCAGCACGATTCTCGAAAAACGCCTCGCTCACGCGCCGGCGAGCGAACATGCGAGCATCCGAGCGTACAAGCGCTACACCTACGAGGGCCTTATTGCTCGGGCCGAGCACGAGATCGAGTGGGCCGAGCGGGGCCTCGCGCTCATCGACGAGCTCAATGCGGATGCGTCGGCGCCGCCGGCCGACTGATCGGCGGCGCCCCGGCATCCGGTCGCCTGGCCCGTTATGACACCGCGTGGGCCTGGCGCAGGTCTGCCTTGCGGATCTTGCCGCTCGCGGTGCGCGGCATTTCGGCCACGATCACGACGCGCTTCGGAATCTTGTAGCGGGCGAGGCGGCCCTCAAGGTGTGCCTGGATGTCGCCCGCATCGAGGGTGAAGCCGCCGCGCACGGTGACGACGGCGCAGGGCACCTCGCCCCATTTTTCGTCGGGGATGCCGATCACGGCGACGCTGGAGACCGACTCGACTTCGGAGATGACCAGTTCTATTTCGGCCGGGTAGATGTTCTCTCCGCCGGAGATGATCATGTCTTTCAGCCGGTCGGAGATGAAGAGGTAACCGTGCTCGTCGATGTAGCCCATGTCGCCGGAACGAAACCAGACATGGGCGGCATAGCTCTCCGCGGTCGCCTCGGCCCGGTTCCAGTACTCCCGAATCACGTTCGGACCGGAGATTTGAATCTCGCCGACCTGGCCGGTCGACACTTCGGTGCCGGTTTCATCGACGATGCGCACGTCGGTGAAGAAGTGGGGCAGCCCGGCCGACCCGGCCTTCTCACGGGACTTGTGCGGAGCCAGACTCGTGGCGCCGGGCGCGGTTTCGGTCAGACCGTAACCGCCGGAGAAGGACAGGCCGCGCTTCTCGTAAGCCTCGAGTACCCGCGTTGGAACGGCTGAACCGCCACAGGTCAGTTTCTGCAACGTGCTGATGTCGGTTGTTACCCAATCCGGGTGCTCGCAGAGGAGCTGGAAGGTCGTGGGCACTCCGCTGATCACCGTCGCGCCGTGCCGCTCGATCAGGCGAAGGGTGCGGCCCGGCTCGAACTTGGGCTCGAGTACGACGGTGCCCCCCTTGAGCAGTGTCGGCAGCACCCCCATGCCCAGCGAGGCAACATGGAACATCGGCGCGATCATGAGGGCCACGTCACTGCTGATGAAATCGTAGTCAACGAGCACGTTGAAGCTGTTCCAGGTCATGTTGCCGTGGGTGAGCAGGGCGCCCTTGGGCTGCCCTGTGGTGCCGGAGGTGTAGAGAATGAGGGCGGGGTCGTCGAGGGAGACGTTTTCGTCGCGGTGCGTGGCGGGAGCACCTTCGATAACATCCTCGAGGTTTTCGACCACGTCCGCTTCGGCAACGGGAACGGCGGCATCCGTGACGACGATGCGCTGCTCCACTCGCGTTCCGGGCGTCGCGCGCTCGGCCAGATCGGTCAGGGCCGCGGCATGCACGAGAATTCGGCTGCCGGAGTCCGTGAGGGCAAAGGTGATCTCGGGCGCTGCCAGCCGGGTGTTGAGGGGCACGAAGATCGCACCGAGCACGCCGCAGGCGAACAGCGTTTCGAGAAAGGCGGGGTGGTTTTCGCCCAGATAGGCAACGCGATCCCCCGAACGGATACCGCGGGCATGGAGCGCGTTCGCGAGCCGGTCCACCCGTTCGGCGAGCTCGGCGTAGCTGGCACGATCGTCGCCGCTGATGAGCGCCGTCTGATCGGCCGACTTCACGCGTCGGCGGTGGATCCAGGAACCGAGACCTTGGTTATGCATCGTTGCATGTACCTTTCGCACGCCTCCGCGGACGGAGGCACTGACACTGACGGGGTCAGGGTGTGCTCACCGTACTACGGGGAGCGCACCCTGACTGACGACGGACTAGCTGGCAATCATCGCGGCGACATCGGGTGATTCGGTCACGATCTGGTACTTCTGCATGAGTTTGCCCAGGCCGGCCAAAACATCGACGGGTACCTCGCCGTCAAACGATTCCATCTTGAGCTTGGCGGCCACGGCCCCATCCATGCCCATGAAGGCGGGGAGCGTCGCGCGCACGTCATCGGGATTCGCTTCGGCCTGGGCAAGGGTCTCGTCGACGGCATCACGGAATTTGCTGAGGGTGTCGGCGTTGGCGGTCGCGTATTTCGCGCTGGTGAAGCTGACCATGGTCGGCAGGCCGGGAAGCGCCTGCTGGTTGGGGTAGCCGATGAGTTTGAAATCGGGGCTCGCGAGGGCCTTGCTGAGGAACGGCTCCGGCACCCAGATCGCGTCGGTGTTGCCGGCGGCGAGCTGCGCCTCCATGTCGGGGAATGGCATCTCGTTGAAGTTGATCTGCGACGGGTCACCGCCGTCCTGTTCGGCGCTCTCCTTGATGGTGAGGTCGCCCTGAGTGCTGACGGCGTTGACCGAGACGGTCTTGTTGTCGAGGTCGGCGAAACCGTCGATCCCGGAGTCCGTGCGCACGACGACACCGTTGATGTCGTCGCCGTCTGCCTTGGAATTGCTGTAGCCGGTAACGATCTGCATCTCAAGGCCCTTGTCAACGGCCACCATGACCGAGAGCGGGTTGCCGATCGCGATGTCCATGCTGCCCGCATAAACGGCGGGCAACATGGCGGCACCGCCCTGCCCGGTTTCCAGTTGCACGTCGAGGCCGTGCTTCTCGAAGATGCCCTCGTCGATGCCATATTGCATCGCGACGGACGGGGCGATCGCCAGCACGCCGACGGTCACGGTGGTCAGTGCGCCGTCTGCCGTGCCGGTGGTCGGGTCAGCAGCCGGCGCCGAGCCGGAGCAGCCGGTGAGGGCCAAAGCGACGACGGCGAGGCCGGCCAGGCCCGAAACGCTACGAGCGCGGGTGGGATTGCTGTGAAACATCGTGCCTCTTCCTTGAGGGTTGGGTAAAACGGGGTGAAGCGGATGCCGGTCAAACGTAGAAGCGGTACAGCCCGTGCGCGACGACGGCCGGTTTGGTGCCGTCCTTGATCTCGATGGTCTGGTCGACGCCGAGCTGAACCCCGCCGGCGATCTCGGTGACGCTTGCGATGGTCGCTCGCATGCGGATCTTGGAGCCGACGGTGACGGGGGCGGGAAAGCGCACCTTGTCGAGGCCGTAGTTGACCTTGGTGGTCACGTCGGTCACGTCGAGCAACTCGGTCCAGAACGGGATGGCGAGCGACAGGGTGAGAAACCCGTGTGCGACCGTTGTACCGAACGGGCCGTCCTTGGCCTTCTCCGGGTCGGTGTGCAGCCACTGGTGGTCATCGGTGGCGTCGGCGAACGTATCGATCTGACCCTGGTCGACCTCGATGTAATCGGTGTAGCCGAGGTCGGTGCCGGCCAGGCCGGGTAGCTCGGCGAAGGTGGTGACGGTGGTACTCATGGTGCTCCTTATAGATAGGGGACGTGTTAGATAAAGGCGCTCTGCCCGGTGACGGCCCGGCCGACGATGAGGCTGTTGATCTCGTGGGTGCCCTCGTAGGAGTACACGGCCTCCGCATCGGCGTGAAACCGGGCGACATCGGTGTCGAGGGTGATGCCGTTGCCGCCGACGACCTCGCGGGCCAGCGCGACGGTGTGGCGCATCCGCTCGCAGCAGAACATTTTGGCCAGCGCCGAGTTCTCCTCGGTGAACACGCCGGCCTCCTGCTGCTGGGTGAGCCGCACGACCATGCCGAGCGACGCCGTGACGTTGCCCAGCATGGTGGCGAGTTTTTGCTGGGTCAGCTGAAAGGCCGCGACAGGCTTGCCGAACTGGTGGCGGGTGCTCACGTAGCGCAGGGCCGCCTCGTAGGCGCCGGCCTGCAGGCCGGTCGCGATCCAGGCCACGTCGGAACGCATCGAGCGCAGCAGGGCGGCGACGTCGGTGAACGAGTTGATGCGCTGCAGGCGGTCGCACTCCTGCACTTGCACGTTCGTGAGCTCGATGTCGGCGTTCTGCATGATGCGCAGGCTGGTCTTGCGTTCGATCTTGCGCAGGGTGACGCCGGGGGCATCCGTCGGCACCAGGAAGGCCTTGACCTGGCCGTCGGATTCGTCGCGGGCGAAGACGGCGAGCACATCGGCGCTGGTGGCGCCGCCGATCCAGCGTTTGTGTCCGTTGAGCAGCCAGCTGTCGCCGGTGCGGCGGGCGCTGGTGGCCAGCCCTCCGGCGATGTCGGAGCCGTGTTCGGGCTCGGTCAGCGCGAACACGCCCGAGTACTCGAATCTTTGAATTTTCGCGTCGAGGGCTGCGGCCTGCTCCGGGCTGCCGCCTCGCGCGACCGTGGTGCGAAACAGCCCGGACTGCGCGTTGTAGAACGTGGCAATGGATGCGTCGGTGCGGGCCAGTTCGAAGTTGCGAAAGCCACCGTAGAGAGCGGTCGGGGCCGTGTCGCCGAGTTCGGGCGGTGCCATCAAATTGAGGTTCACGAGCGCCGGCACGATCTGGAACGGAAACTCCCCGGCCTCCCAGTGCTCGGCGAGCAGCGGCTGCACTTCGCCCTCGAGCACCGCGCGCAGCCCCTGAAGCACCTCGAGCTCACTGGCGCTGAGCTGGGTGGAGTAGCCGAACTGGTCGCTCGGGTAGAACACGGTCATGCCGAAAGTCCGAGCAGCCGCACGGCGTTGTCCTTGAGGATCTTCGGCCGCACGCTGTCTTTGAGGTCCAGGTCGGCGAAGTCTTTCAGCCACCGGTCCGGGCTGATCAGCGGAAAATCGCTGCCGAAAAGCACCTTGTCCTGCAGCAGGGAGTTGGCCTGGCGCACGAGGTTCGCCGGAAAATACGTGGGCGACCAGCCCGACAGGTCGATGTAGACATTCTGCTTGTGAGTGGCCACGGCGAGGGCCTCGTCCTGCCACGGCACGCTCGGGTGCGCCATGATGATGGGCAGTTCGGGAAAGTCGGCGGCAACGTTGTCGAGCAGCATCGGGTTGGACAGGCCGAGCTTGAGGCCGAATCCTCCGGGAAGCCCCGCGCCGATGCCGGTCTGCCCGGTGTGAAACAGGGCCGGCAGGCCGAGGTGCTGCAGCTCATCCCAGAGCGGGTAGTACCGCTCGTCGCTCGGGTTGAAGTTCTGCACGGTCGGGTGGAACTTGAAGCCGCGCACCCCGAAATCGCCGGCGAGGCGGAGGGCCTGGCTGACAGCATCCGCTCCCCTGGTGGGGTCGACGGAACCGAACGGGATGAGCACGTCGTTGTTGCGGGCCGCGCCGACCGCGATCTCTTCGCTGCTGTTCGGGCGGTGACCGAGGTTGCGGGACGCGTCGACGGTGAAGACCACCGCCGCCATCCGGCGCTCGCGGTACATGTCGGCGATCTCGTCGAGACCGGGGCGGGGCGCATCCGTTTTGAAGTATTTGCTCGCGGCGTCGACGAGCGGCTGCGGGAGCGCGTTGTGCCCGTCGTGGCCGATCTCGATGTGCACGTGCGTATCGATGGCCGTCAGCGAGTCGACGTTGAGGCCGAGTTCGTAGACCATGATTATTTCGCGGCGGTCTGCAGTTCGGCGGGCAACTCGGGGAGCTTCTCGCCGACGCTCTGCAGCTTGTCGCCGAACAGCGACGAGAAGTCTTCACTCAGCGTTTCGACGGTCCAACCGCCGGTTTCGAACGCGGTCGCAACGACTTCGGGGTGCGACCAGAGCTGAATGCGGTCGCCGCCGGAGCCCACGACCTGGCCGGTGATGCCGGCCGCGGCGTCTGAGGCGAGAAAGCCGATGACTCCGGCCACGTCCTGCGCGGTCCCATAGCCGAGCACGCGGCGGGCGAAGGGCGGCATGGTTTCGCCGCGAGCGGCGGCGTCGTTGAAGGCCTTGAAGAAGGGAACGGTGTCGGTCATTGCGGTCGCCGCAACGGGTACGACCGCGTTGACGGTCACGTCGGCACGGGCCAGTTCCATCGACCACGTGCGCACCATGCCCACGATGCCGGCCTTGGCGGCGGCGTAGTTGGTCTGGCCGAAGTTGCCGCGCTGCCCGGTCGGTGAGCCGATGCAGATGATGCGGCCACCCTCACCCTGCTCACGAAAACGGATGGCCGCCTCGCGCACGCAGGTGAAAGTGCCGCGCAGGTGCACGTTGATGACGGTGTCGAAGTCGTCGTCGGTCATCTTCCAGACCACGGTGTCGCGCAGCACACCGGCGTTGGTGACGAGAATGTCGAGGCGGCCGAAGCTGCTGACGGCGGAGGCGACGAGCTGCTGAGCGGTGGCGGTGGAGCCGACAGGGGCGACGACGGCGACGGCTTGCCCGCCTTCGGCGACGATGGCGGCAACGGCATCATCGGCGATGAGCTGGTCGACGTCGTTGATCACGACGGCTGCCCCCTGGCGGGCGAGTTCCTGCGCGTAGGCCAGGCCCAGGCCGCGGCCGCTGCCGGTCACGATTGCTACTTTTCCTGCCAACGTCATTGTGGACTCCTCGCTCAATCAGCAACAATTCGCTGCTGAAACCCATGAAAACCCATATCATTGAAAAAGTCAACGATTGAGGTTGGGATTACTGTATGAATGTGGGAGATCCAGTTCAGGTACCGAAGACGTCACCGGAGACGTCTGCCGAGCGCTTGCGCGATACCGATCTGGCCAACGAGATCGAGTTCATGACCGCTCGGGCCCGCTCGGTCGGTTCCGGCCGGGCCAACAGCATGCTCGCTGGCCTTGACCTGCGCGTGCGGTCCTATTCGGTGTTGTCGCTGGCCTGCAGCGGGCAGAACCCCTCCCAGCGCGAGCTAGCCAACTTTCTCAGCCTGGACCCCAGTCAGATCGTGGCCCTCGTCGACCTGTTGGAGAATCGCGGCGCGGTCACCCGGGAGCAGGATCCGCGTGATCGCCGTTCCAAGGTGATTGTGGCCACCCCGGGTGGTCGGGAACTCTACCTGCAGGCTGCCGCCGTCATCCAGGATGCCGAAGACCAGTCGCTGCGCGACCTCAGCCCGACCGAGCGTGAGCAGTTGCGTTCTCTGTTGCGTCGGATCGCGTTCGAGACCGCAGAGTGACGCCGCGCCTCATTCCTTCCCCCGCCGACGCCGCTAACCGGGGCCGGGCAGCCACCGGTCGAGGTACGCGTGCAGACCGGCGAGGTCGGCCTCGTCGGAGCGGTAGCCCACGTAGCCATCCGGCCGAATAAGCAGTTGCACGCTGTCGCGGGCGTGGGCGCCGAGTCCGCGCAGAACCTCGGTCTGCCGCAAGCGGTGAACGGTGAGCATCGGCCGGCCGGCCTTACTCGGGGCGCCGACGGCCTCGGCGTCGGTGAGCGCCGTCCACCCTCGACCACAGAGCAGCAGGTGCCACCCGGGCGCTGCCACGAGCGCATGCAGCGACGTGGTCACCGGGTGATGCGCGAGCGAGCGCGCGCCTCCCGGCTGCCGGGCGAGGGACATGTCGGGGAGCCGATCGCCGGTTCGCGGTGACCGGCTCCGTGCGCCGGGGCCGTGCGCCGCCAGGTCGGTCCCGTGATAGCCGGTACTCAGCTCGGAAATCGTTCGGAAGGCCAGGCGACGCCCGAAGCGCGACCGCAGCACGACGGGGAGCACGACCGGGACCAGATACCGCCGGGCGAGACGAGCACCGACGGAGCCGGAGGTGATCATCAGAAAGGCCCGGTCGGTGAACCGTCGCACCGCGCGTCCGACCGGGGCACGTTCCGCCTCATAGGTGTCCAGAAGCGCGGGCGGTGCGCCGTGCCGCAGCACCAGTGCGAGCTTCCACCCGAGATTCACGGCGTCCTGGATACCGATGTTCATGCCCTGCCCGCCTGCCGGACTGTGGATATGGGCCGCGTCCCCCGCCAGGAACACCCCACCGGCCCGGTAGCGGGAAACTCCGCGTTTGTGCACCCGAAAATCTGTCAGCCAGACGGGGTCGTGCAGCGTAATCCTGGTCTCCGTTGCGGCGTCGGTCAGGGCCTGTAGCCGGGCGAGGGTCACTGGCTCGTCGACCGGTCCGGCATCGCCGGGCGCACGCATGGCGATCATTCGCCAGGTTGCCGGCGTCCCGAGCGGAAAGAAGAGCAGTGGCCCGCGGGGCCCGGAGAGGAAGGCGTGCACGACACCGCGTTCGATCCCGTCCGCCTCGACGTCGGCCAGCACGAACGTCTGCGGGTAGGCGCTGCCGGTGAAGGCGATGCCCGCCTGCTCGCGCACCGTGCTGTGTGGCCCGTCGCATCCCACCACATAGCTGGCGCGCACGGTTTCGATGCTGCCGGAAAGGTCACGCAGGGTGGCCACCGCGTTGTCACCATCCGGTCGCAGACTTACGAGTTCACGTCCACGATCCATATCTATGTCAAGCAGGGACAGGTGCGCCGCGAAGATGCGTTCGGTCTCCGCCTGCGCCAGAAACAGCAGGTACGGGTAGGCGGTGTCGCGCACGCCGATGTCGAACAGGCGAAGGGGAATCACCCTCCTGCCGGTGTGCAGGCGCAGCTGAACCGCGCGATTGCCGACGGCGAGCAGATCAGGGCTGATGCCGCAATTCGCGAGCACCTCAAGCGTGCGCGGCTGAATGGCGAGCGCCCGCGATTCGTGAGCGCGATCCAGCGATCGATCCACAATGCGAAAGCGGATGCCGTACCTCGCAAGTTGCACGGCCAGCGCGAGTCCTGTGGGACCGGCTCCGACAATGAGCACCGGGACGTGGGGCGGCATTGACCCGTCGTCGTGGTCGTCGTGGTCGTCCTGGTCGTCCTGTCGTCCTGGTCGACTGTCACAGCGGCAGCATACTCAGGGTCGTCGACGTGTGGGCGATGAGCAGAAACCGGCGAAAGGGGGCACCGTCGAATCCTGCGGGCGATCGGAGTCCAATCCCGTGGGAGGCTGGTACGGTCTGAAGAAGGGCCTGCGCGGGCGTTTCGGCATGTATCTGCCGCCTCTGCTGGAGGCCCTCGGGCTCGCCGAACTCGAGCACAACCCCCGAAACAACCGCATGCGCGCGCTCTAACGTCTGGCCTCACTCCTCATGATCAAGCTGCTGTCCCACCTCTCGCACGTGCGAGTGGCGGCACCGGATGTCGAGGCATCCGTTCTCTTCTACAGCCACCAGCTGGGCCTTCGGGAGATATACCGGGACGAGGGCTCCGTCTACCTGCGCACGAACGATGACTATTACCTGTTCAGCCTCGCTATTGAGCGCGGACCCGAACCCGCCGTCGTGAGCGTGGGTTGGCGCACGGTGAGCGAGGCGGCGCTCGACGAGGCGGCGGCGCGCGTGCGGGCATCCGGCGTGGAGGGGCACTGGCGGCAGCCGTCATTCGGACGCGGCCACTCCTTCGTTTTCACCGGGCCGTGGGGACACACGATGGAGTTGTTCGCCCACGCCGAAAAATTCCGGCCGCCGCAACACGCCGCGGACGCGGACGCGAGCACGGCGCGGGCGCGCGCACTCGACCATGTGACCATCGCGACGGCCGACGTGACCGCCTGCGTCACGTGGCACAGCGACGTGCTCGGATTGCAGCTCCTCCCCGACACCCGACTGGAGACTTCCGGCACGGCCGTATATGCCGCTCTCGGCGCCAACGCCACATCCTGCGAGCTCGGTGTGGTGCTCGACGGTTCCGCGAGACCCGGACGCATCAACCACCTGGCGTATCGGCTGGAGAGCCGGCGGGCGCTCGTCGATGCCGCCCCGGCACTCGCCGTCGCCGGAGTCCGTGTGGAGCACGGTCCGAGCACCCACCTCGAATACGGTCCGAGCATTCACGTGCTCGGCGAACAGAACTACCTCTATGTTCGCGATCCGAGCGGCCTGCGGGTGGAACTGACCACCGGAGCGTTTCTGCCGGCTGTGGCTGACCCCACGCCCGCCTTCTGGCGCCCGTCCCCCGGACCTGCCAACTTCTATCTGAACGCGCGCATGCCCCTGTCGATGACCGAGGGGTTTCCGCCGGATGCCGCCCCCACCGCGACCGAAGAGGGACTGGTTCCCGGCACGGAGGCACGCCTCCTGCCACCGAGCGCCACCCGCCGTACGCGCTGACCGGCCGGCCACCTTCCGCTCGACGGCGGCCGGTGTCCTGGGTGCCCGGGTGCCCCTATGCCACCGGCGCGCGCATCGCGTCACTGCGGTCGAACGGACCGCGTTGCCCGCGTATTCCGACCAATTGGACACTTGTGCTTGCGTTGATTGTTCAACAATCGTAGGCTTTCTCACACCCAGTGGTCACCGGCGCTGCGGTCAGCCCCCAACGAAGCGAGCGCAGCACATGGTCACCACGGTTCCTCCTGTCCACGAAAAGGGACGCAAGCCCCGCAGCCAGCACCGCGGTGCTCTTCTCGGCGCCATGTTCCTCATGGCCACGAGCGCGGTGGGCCCCGGCTTCATCGTGCAGACGACAACGTTCACGGTTCAGCTCGGCGCGGCCTTCGCGTTCGCCATCCTGGTGTCGATCCTCGTCGACATCGCCATCCAGCTGAACGTGTGGCGGGTCATCGGTGTGAGTGGCAAGCGCGCCCAGGAACTGGCCAATACGGTTCTGCCCGGCGCCGGCTGGTTCCTCGCCGCGTTGATCTTCCTCGGTGGCCTCGTCTTCAACGTGGGCAACACCGGTGGCGCCGGCCTGGGGCTCAACGTCCTGCTGGGCATCGACCCACGGCTGGGCGGCATTCTCTCCGCTGCCGTGGCCATCGCCATTTTCCTGAGCAAACGCGCCGGACTGGCACTCGACAAGATCGTCGTCATCCTCGGCGCGCTGATGCTCCTGCTCATCGGCTATGTGGCCATCGTGTCTCAGCCGCCGCTCGGCGAGGCAATCAAGAACGCCGTCATCCCCGACAACATCGACTTCCTCATCATCACCACGCTCATCGGCGGCACCATCGGCGGCTACATTACCTACGCCGGCGCACACCGTATGATCGATGCCGGCATTTCCGGCAAGGAGAACGTTCGCGAGATCACGCGCAGTTCCGTTCTCGGCATCATCATCACCGGCGTCATCCGCGTTCTGCTCTTCCTCGCCATCCTCGGCGTTGTCGCCGGCGGTGTGGCCCTCACCAGCGACAACATCGCGGCCGAGGCATTCCAGTCAGCGGCCGGTGACCTCGGCTTCCGCCTCTTCGGCGTGATCCTGTGGGCGGCATCCATCACCTCCGTGATCGGAGCCGCATACACCTCGGTGTCCTTCGTCACCACGGCGAAAACTTCCCCCCGGGTGCGCAGCATCGCCACCTGCGTCTTCATCGCGGTGTCCACCCTGGTCTTCGCCCTCATCGGCCAGGCCCCCGCGACACTGCTCATCATGGCCGGTGCCGTGAACGGCCTCATCCTGCCGGTGGGCTTCGCCGTGATCATCTGGGTGGCATGGCGTCGCCGTGACCTGCTTGGCGGCTACGTGTACCCCAAGTGGCTGCTCATCATCGGTGTGCTCGCCTGGCTGCTCACGCTGTTTCTCGGGTACCAGTCCCTCGGTGGCCTCGTCAAGCTCTGGGTGTAACGCCCATGGTGCCTTCCGTCATACCCCCCGAGCCCGCGCTGGTCGACCCGGCCGCAGCGCGCGCGCTGTTCCGGGATGGCCTGGCCGTACCGACGGCCGGCTGGTCGGCGGGCTTCACCCAGGCGAACCTCCTCATCGTTCCGCGCGCCCAGGCCTTCGATGTGCTGCTGTTCGCCACCCGCAATCCGCAGGCATGTCCGATCCTGGGTGTGCTGGATGCGGGCGAAACCAGCGGTCCGCTGCTGGCGGGCGGGGACATCCGTTCTGACGTCGGCCGTTACACGGTCTACGAGAACGGCGTGCTGGTTGCCGAGCCCACCGATCTGGGCGACTGGTGGCGCCCCGACCTGGTCACGTTCATCGTGGGATGCAGCTTCACCTTTGAAGCGGCGTTGCAGGCGGCCGGCATCGCGATCGCGCACATCGACCAGGGCGTGAACGTGCCCATGTACCGCACGAACGTGCGCTGCGATCCGGCGGGCGCATTGTCCGGCCCGCTGGTGGTGTCGATGCGGCCGATTCCGGCGCACCGGGTAGCGGATGCCGTGCGCATCACGTCGCAGTACCCGGCGGTGCACGGCGCCCCCGTGCACGTGGGCGACCCCGCTGCCCTCGGCATCGACCTCGACCGGCCGGACTTCGGCGACGCTGTCGTCGTGCGTCCCGGCGACGTCCCGGTCTTCTGGGCCTGCGGCGTCACGCCGCAGGCCGCCGTGATGGAGTCCCGACCGACCCTGGCCATCGGCCATGCCCCAGGCCACATGCTCATCACCGACGCCCGGGACTCCGACTACCTCGTCACTCCCTAACCCCACCGACCTCCCGCGGTCCCTCTGATCTCGACAGGGTCGATCCAAGCGCTGGTCGAGCCTGTCGAGACCGCACAAGCCAACTGCCCCCACCCCGCTGGTCGAGGAGCGCCGTCTACGGCGCATCTCGAGACCGCGCGAGCCAATTTCACGACCCAAATACAGAATTTATCTACGATAGAGTTATCCACAATCGTGAGTAAATCTCGAATCCTTCTTTGATTTGTGGGATAATGGGGTATGGAGAACAACGAAGAAGTTCCTCCTCCGGAGGATGCCGCGGGAACCACCACCCCGCCCGAACCCGTCGTCCCGACCCTGGCCCACCTCGACGCGGAACGCGCCGCCGCCGACGACACCCAGACCCGCCTCCTCGACGTCGTCAAAGACTTCGATCGGGCGATCTGCGCCGCGCAGGCCGGCCGCGCCGCCGCCGTCGACGACGTGCGGCGGTGGACCGAATCCACCGCAGAAACCGGCCTGCCCCTCCACGCCCGTGGACCACGCACGTACGTGGAATGGACCCCGCGGAAGGCAGCGCACGAAGGCCTCGTCGCCGAACTCGCGTGCCTGCTGACACTGCCGGAGAACACCGCCCGCAACCTCATCTGCCACAGCGAACTACTCCAGCACCGTCTCCCCGCCACCCGCGACGCCCTGCACCGCGGGGACATCAGCTACCGCCACGCGGAAATCATCATCGAGAACGTGCTCGCCCTCCCGGACGAGGCGTGGACCGTCTTCGAACAAAAGGCGCTCACGGACAGTGAGACGCTGACCGTGCCGCAGTTCAGGAAGAAGGCCGTGAAGGTTCGTGAGATCTCCCACCCGGAATCCATCGCCGTGCGGCACAAGCGGGCCCTCGCCGATCGCTGCTTCTTCGTCAGCCCGGGGCGGGACGGTATGGGGTATCTGGAGATGACGCTGAGCAACGACGACGCCAGCGCCATCAGCGACCGCGTCGAAGTGATGGCGAAAAACCTGAACACCATGGACGAGTCCCGCACCCTCACCCAACTGCGCACCGACGCCGTGGTGGACCTGCTCCTACACGGCGTCACGGAGACCGGGCTCGGCGCCGGCATTCGGGCGAACGTCTACGTCACCGTTCCCGTCCTCACCCTGATGGGCCAGAGCGAGGAGCCCGGCACGCTGGAAGGATTCGGGCCGATCGACCCGGAAACCGCCCGCCGGCTCGCCGGAACGGCCACCTCATTCACCCGCATCCTCGTGCACCCGGAGACCGGAGCGGTGCTGTCCGTCGGCCGCACCCGGTACACGGTCCCGAAGGACCTGAAAACGTGGCTGCAACTGCGAGACGGAACCTGCCGGTTCCCCGGCTGCAACCGCCGCGCCCGGGGCTGCGACATCGACCACACCCTGGCGTGGGAACACGGAGGTGAAACCGTCTTCTCGAACCTCGCCCACCTCTGCCGCCGCAACCACCGCGTCAAGCACGAAACCGGATGGTCCGTCAAACAGAACACACACGGCACCCTCGAGTGGACCAGCCCGGCGGGCAAGCACTACGCCACCCACCCCGCCACCCGCATCCGCCCACCGACCGCCCCCGTCGACACGGTGCCGGCGATCCCGAGGCGGCCCCACGTCGACCCGTGGACCACACCGATCACCCACCCCGACGACTGCCCCATCTAGCCACCGCGTGGGCTTCAGACGGGCTGCGTTGCCGGGGCGGTGAGCGCAGCGAGTTTGTCCACGCCGATGGGCTCGCTCGCGAGCAGCGGAACGATCGCGACCCGTTGTGCGAGGGTGCGCACCGTGTCGATTTGTTCGACTTCGTTTGCGGCTCTCGCCTGCAGGAAGGGCGTTTCCGGATGCGCCGCGGCGATGGAGTTGTTCACGACCCATCCCCACGGGTGAATACCGGCGCGCTCGAGGTCGCCCTGCAGTCCCTCGGCCTCAAGCACCGGCGTGGTCTCGGCCAGGGTGACGAGGATCACCCGGGTCAGGGCCGGATCCTGCAGCCGCATCAACGGGGTGACGAACGACATACTGTCGCCCATCTGACGGGAGATTTCCCGGTGATACGAACCCGTCGCGTCCAGAAGCAACAGCGTGTGGCCCGTGGGGGCGGTGTCCACGACCACGAACTCGTGCCGGGAATCATGCACCGCCTTGGAGAACTGCCGGAACACCGCCACCTCGTCGCTGCACGGCGACAGGAGGTCTTCGGCCAGGGCGGCTCGCCCGTCGGCGTCGAGGTTCTTTCCCTTTGTCGCCATGACATGATCCCGGTATTCGCGGATCGCCTGCTCCGGGTCGATGCGGGAGACGCGGAGTCCCGGAATGCTCCCGTGCAGGGTTTCCGTGAGGTGTGCGGCGGGGTCGGTGGTTGTCAGGTGCACGGCGTGCCCGCGCTGGGCGAGGGCGACCGCTATCGCCGCGGCGACGGTGGTCTTGCCCACGCCGCCCTTTCCCATGCACAGCACGAGGCCATGTCCGGCCGACTCCAGCTCGTCCACGAAACGACCCAGCGGCGCATCCGCCACGTCGACGAACGGAGGCACGACCGGTTCGGACGGCAACGGCGGGGTGGGCTGAAACAGGCTGCGAAGGGCATCGACGCCCATTATGTTTCCGGCCTTCAGCTCGAGAACGTCGCGTGGAAGCCCGGCGATCGCGGCCGGAATTCCTGCCATTGCCTCGGATTCCCGAGCTCGTACCGCGGCGGCGATCGGTTCAGTGCCCGCCCGGGAAGGAAGCACACCGTTGACGACGACATAGCCGCCGTTGATGCCGATCTGCTGCAGCTCGAAGAAGGTGCGGTCGATTTCTGCCAGGGACGATGGCTGGGCGCGTGCCACCAGGATCAGGCGCGTGCGGGCCGGGTCAGCGAGGGCAGCCACCGCGGCGGCGTAGACCGTCTTGTGCTTCTCCAGTCCGGAGAGCGGGCCGAGGCACGACGGATCGCCCTTGCCGGCATCGAGGAATTCGGTCCAGGACCCCGGGAGCTGCAACAGGCGGATGGTGTGGCCGGTGGGAGCGGTGTCGAAGACGATGTGGTCGTACGTCCGCAGCAGGCTATCGTCGGTCAGCAGGTTGGTGAATTCGTCGAACGAGGCGACTTCGGTCGTGCACGAACCGGAGAGTCCCTCGGCAATGCTCGCGAGTTCGCTGTCGGGCAGGAGTCCCCGCACCGGCGCGATGATGCGTTCCCGGTAGGCCTCGGCCGCCTGCTCGGGGTCGATCTCGAGGGCGAACAGGCCCGGCACTTCCTCGATCGGCGTCACCGTGTTGCCGATGGTGAGGCCGAAGACCTGGCCGATGTTTGATGCCGGGTCGGTGCTCACCAACAGCACCCGGCGGCCTCGGCCGACAAGGTCGATGGCCGCAGCGCAGGCGACGGAGGTCTTGCCCACCCCGCCTTTACCGGTAAAGAACAGAAATCGGGGTGCGTCGGCAAGGAATTTCACCGTGTCACTCAGCAACAGGCGGTCTCAGCGGCGCCGCAGCATCCACTCGCGGACGCCGGCGTGGGCGCTGCCTCCGTGAGCCCCAACTCCGTGCGCTCCGGCCGTGGTGCGAGATCGGCGAAGGCGAGCAACTGTTCCCTGGGCGGGTAGGCGCCGGTCGCGACGGTGACGCCGTCCACGAGGGTGAGCGGCAGTCCCGTCGAGCCCACCACGTGCATGAACGCGCTCACGGCGGCGTCCTCGGTGAAGGCGATCGGGTCGGTCGCGAGGTTGTGCCGTTGGATGTCCGCACCGAGGTCGCGCAGGCTGCGCACGGTCGCGGTCAGCTCCACGAGTGACGGGTCGACGTCGACACCGCAGACTCCGGTGTCGCAGCACAGCGCGGGCTCATAGATTCGAATGACGGCCATGGTGTTCTCCTCGTTCTCGTTGTTGGAAGCGTTCGTTACATCGAACTTTGTCGATACTTCAGTATGGCCCTATACATCGACATTTATCAATATAAATATGTTCCGCTCAGGCGGCCGGTTGACTGACGGCAGCGAGCAACTGTGCCTCGGCGCGGTGCAGGTACTCGGTCATGAGGTCGGCGGCCGTGGCGCGTGCGCCGCCGTCGAGCAGGCCGAGCATCCGGGCATTCTCCTCGATGTAGGGAGCGTGGAAACCGCCGTCCGCGACCATGGAGTGGAACACGAGCCGCATCTCCGCGAGCACCTGTGTCATCTGCAGCACCAGGCGTTCACTGCCGGTGAGCGCCACGAGTGCCGCGTGGAATTTCTGATTGGCATCGGCCATCCCGGGAACCGAGCCGGCCTCGCGGGCCTCGCGGGCACGCGCCACGGCCGCGTGGAGCGGCGCGGTGTCCCCCGCCGGAGACCACAACAGCGCCGCCGGTTCCAGAAACCTCCGCACGCGGTACATCTCGCGGATGTCCTCAACCGACGGTCGGGCGACGTAGACGCCCCGGTTCGGCAGCCGCACGACGACGTGCTCGGCCGCGAGCGTCGAAAACGCTTCGCGGAGAGTGTTTCGGGACACGCTGAGCACCTCGCTCAGGGCATGTTCCGAGAGCTTGGCGCCGGGGGCCAGCTGGCCCGCGGCAATGCGCTCGCGCAGCACCGAGGCCACCCATATTCCCGTTTCGGCATGCCTCGGGTCGGAACTCTGTCGACGCAGGTCCTGCAGAATATCCTCGAGAGTCATGGTCCCAACCTATGGGGTCGACGGAGGGATCAGTTCACCACTGATGCGACGGCCGCGTGTGCCGTAACGGCGTCGCCCACCTGCACGAGCTTGTCGGCGAGGGTACCGCTGATATGTGCCACCACAATGGATTCCATCTTCATGGCTTCCAGCACGAGAACGGGGTCGCCCTCGGCCACGGTGTCGCTCTCCTCCACGAGCCATTTCACGACGGTGCCGCTCATCGTGGAGCGAAGTGACGTCGGGTCAGGGGTCTCATCGGCCACGGGCTGGGCGTCGGATGCTGCGCCCGCGCCGGCACCCCGGCCCAGCCCGGCGAGCAGCGCGGAAGGCAGGCCGAGGGACATCCGCTTTCCGTCGAGGTCGATGGAGATCGTGCGGCGTTCGGATTCGGGCGCCACCGGGTGAAACGCGGGGTCGATGTGGATCGTCTCGGCGAAGTCGCCCTCGATCCAGCCGGTGTGCACGCCGAGGCGTTCGATCCCGCTGAAGGCCGAGGTCTCGACGACCGCACGGTGGAAGGGCAGCACGGTGGGCAGTCCTTCGATCTCGAACGCCGTCAGTGCCCGCCGCGCCCGGCGCAGCGCCTGCTGGCGGTCTGCGCCGGTGACGATGAGCTTGGCCAGAAGGGAGTCGAACTGCGCCGGCACGGTGCCGCCTTCGCGCACGCCGGAGTCGATGCGAATGCCGGGGCCGGTGGGGGTGACAAACCGGGTCACCGTGCCCGGGGATGGCAGAAAGCCGCGACCGGGGTCTTCGGCGTTGATGCGAAATTCGAAGGCGTGGCCGCGCGGTTCAGGGTCGTCCTGCACCGGGAGAGGACCGCCGGCGGCGATCTGCAGCTGAGCGAGCACGAGGTCGACACCGGAGGTCTGCTCGGTGATCGGATGCTCCACCTGCAGCCGGGTGTTCACCTCGAGGAAGGACACGCTGCCGTCCTGCCCGAGCAGGTATTCCACCGTGCCGGCACCGGTGTAGCCGGCCTCGCGGCAGATGGCCTTGGCCGAGGTGTAGATCTGCTCCCGCTGTTCCGTGGTGAGGAAGGGCGCGGGCGCCTCTTCGACGAGTTTCTGGTTGCGGCGCTGCAGTGAGCAGTCCCGGGTGCCGACGACGATCACGTTGCCGGCGCCGTCGGCGAGGATCTGGGCCTCCACGTGGCGCGGCTCGTGCAGGAATCGCTCCACGAAGCATTCGCCGCGACCGAAGGCGGCCTGGGACTCGCGCACCGCGGAGTCGAAGGCCTCTTCCACCTCGTCGAGCTTCCAGACCACCTTCATGCCTCGCCCGCCGCCGCCGAACGCGGCCTTGATGGCCACCGGCAGGCCGTGCTCTTCGGCGAAGGCGCGCACCTCCGCGCCCGATTCGACCGTTCCCTCCGAGCCGGCCACAAGCGGGGCACCCACCCGAATGGCGATCTCCCGGGCGGACACCTTGTTGCCGAGAACCCGAATGCTCTCCGGCGTCGGGCCGATCCAGATCAGGCCGGCATCCAGCACGGCCTGGGCGAAGTCCGCGTTCTCGGAGAGGAACCCGTAGCCCGGGTGAACGGCGTCGGCCCCCGACCGCATGGCAATGCCGAGCAGCTTGTTCACGTTCAGGTAGGTGTCCGCGGGGCTGTTGCCGTCGAGGGCATACGCCTCGGTGGCCTCGGACACGTGCAGGGCATCGGCGTCCACATCGGCGTACACGGCCACGGAGTCGAGGGCTGCATCGTCGCAGGCCCGGATGATGCGCACGGCGATCTCGCCGCGGTTGGCAATCAATACTTTCTGCACGGTGTCAGCTCTCTACTGTCTGTTGATTGGGATCAGGCTGTTCGTCTACTACGGGTACGAAGCGGATGCGGGCGCCCGCGCCGAGCTGCGCCGCACGGTCAAGGTCACTCGCCACCACGACTCCCACCACGGGGTATCCGCCGGTGACCGGGTGATCGGCGAGGAACAGCACCGGAAGCCCGGAGGCCGGCACCTGGATTGCCCCCGCGACGGTCCCTTCGCTGGCCAGCTCGCCGGGTCGGGAGCGTTGGAGCGGTTCACCGTCGAGGCGCAGGCCGATGCGGTTGGAGTGCGCGGTGACGGCCCACTCGGCGACGATCAGTCGCTGCAGTGTCTCGGTGCTGAACCAGTCCGCGCGTGGACCAGGTACGAAGCGCAGCTCGGTGAGGTCGTCTGGCCAGGCCGGCGAGGTCTCCGGGTTGCCGACCACGCTCGTGGGCGGGGCGCTTCGCACGGCGAGACGGTCGCCGTGTGCGAGCGGCGTCGGGCCGAGACCGGAGAGGGTGTCGGTGGAACGGCTGCCGAGGATCAGGGGGGTATCGATGCCGCCGCGCACCGCGACGTAGCTGCGCACGCCCCCGTCCGGTTCGGGCACCGTGAGCCGCTCCCCGGCGAGCAGGGCGAACGGTGCGTCGCGGCGAACGAGCCGGTCGGTGCAGACGTGGGGCGCGGAAGCGTCCTCGTCGTGCGTGGGTGCGGGGACCGCGACGTACGGGGCCCCACTGATCGCGAGTTCTCCTCCGGCGCCGCTCACGGCGATCACCTGGTCGGTGATCGCCTCGAGGATCAATCCGCCGAGCGCATTTTCGAGCCCCGCGGCATCGGCGGGGTTGCCGACCACACGGTTGGCACGCCGCATCGCGCCGCGATCGAGGGCGCCGCCGCCCGTGACGCCCAGGTGGGCGTGGCCGGGTCGGCCGAGGTCCTGAATGGTGGTCTGCATCCCGGGGTCGACGATTCGAAGGTCACCGGTGGTGCCCGCGCCGGGTGCCGCGACGGCCGCAGCCGCCCGCGCGAATTCCCGTACGGCGCGAAATTGCACCCGGTTGCCGGGTTTCACGAGGGCCGGTTGTTCGCGGTCGAGGTTCCACAGCAGGGCGTCGGTGCGGCCGATCAGCTGCCAGCCGCCGGGGCTCTTCCTCGGATACACGGCCGAGTAGTTGTCGGCGAGGGCCACCGAACCGGGCGGAACCGCCTTGCGCGGGGTGTCGCGCCGCGGCACGTTCAGGGTTTCGTTTTCGCCCACGAGGTACGCGAATCCGGGGGCGAACCCGCCGAAGGCCGCGGTCCAGACCTGGCTCGTGTGCGCGCTGATCACGGCATCGCGGCTCAGGCCGGTGGCCGCCGCCACGTCGTCGAGGTCCTCCCCGTCGTAGATGGCGTCGAGAACCACAAGGGTGTCGTCGGCGTCGGCTTCGGCGCCGAGATCGAGGCCGTGGATCGCGGCCGGGAAACGGCGGGCGGCTTGAGCGGAGTCCCCGGTCACGAGCACGGTGAGTGCGGCCGCCACCACATCGACCTGACCCTCGAGCGGATGCTGTGCGAGCGCGTGCTGCAGGCGCAGCACGTCGCTGAGACTGCCGAGCTGAACCAGCACCGCGCGGTCTCCGGCGGGCCTGATGTCGTGGATGTGGTGTGACATCGGTTTAGATGAAACTGGCGATGGTGACGCCGGAGCCGGCGAGGGCGTCGCGCACGGCCGCGGCCAGTGCGACGGAGCCGGCGGTGTCCCCGTGCAGGCAGACGCTGTCGACGTCGACCGAGATGAGAGTGCCGTCAGCGGCGCGCACCTGGCCGTCGCCGACGAGGCGCAGCACGTGCTCGATGACGGCGTCGACGGAGTGCAGCACGGCGCCCGGCAGCGCGCGGGACACCAGCGTGCCGTCGGGGTTGTAGGCGCGGTCGGCGAATCCCTCGGCCACGGTGCGCAGACCGGCGGCGCGTGCGGCGCGCTCGATCTCGGTTTTCGGAAGCACCATCACGGGCAGGTTCGGGTCGACGGCGAGCACGGCCTCGACCACCGCGCGGGCCTGCTCGGGGTGGTGCGCGATCGCGTTGTAGAGCGCGCCGTGTGGTTTCACGTAGCGCACCTCGGTGCCGGCGACCCGGGCCAGGGCCTGCACGGCGCCGATCTGGTAGATCACGTCGTTGGTCAGCTCGGTGGGGTTCATCTCGATGAACCGGCGGCCGAAGCCGGCCAGGTCGGGGTAGCCCGGGTGCGCGCCCACGGTCACCCCGGCCTCTGCGGCCGCCGCGCAGGTGGCCCGGATGGTGCTCGGGTCACCGGCGTGGAAGCCGCAGGCCACGTTGATGCTCGAAACCGAGGCGATGATCGCGGCATCATCACCGAAGGTCCAGTTACCGAAGGACTCCCCGACATCGCTGTTCAGGTCAATGGTGGGCATCGTTGCCTTCCGTCTCGAGAAAATTGTTCTCTCCAGACTGCACTACTTGCGCCGATTGTTCAACAATCTTGCGCGCATTGGTGCCGAATCGCTCCCGGCTACACCGCCTCGAGCACGCTCACATAGTTGGCAACGCCGACGCCGCCCATGTTCTGCACGGCGGCGCGACGAGCCACGGGCAGCTGCATCTCGCCCGCCGTTCCGGTGAGCTGCATGGCGGAGATCACGTGCTGCGACACCCCGGTCGCCCCCACCGGATGCCCCTTGGCCTTGAGCCCGCCGGACACGTTGATCGGAAGTCGGCCGCCGACGTAGGCCCAACCCTCCTCAATGGCTCGGCGCCCCTGGCCGCGTTCGGTCAGGCCGATGACCTCGTACATGATCAGTTCGGCAATCGTGAAGCAGTCGTGCACCTCGACGAAGTCGAGATCGTCAAGTCCCACTCCGGCCATATTCATAGCTCGCTCGAACGAGACCCGCGTCGACGCAAACTCGGTCGGGTCCCGGCGAGCGGCGGGCAGGAAGTCATTGGCCTGCCCGAAACCGGCCAGCCGAACCGGATCGGTCGCCGCGGTGCCGGAACGGTGCGGCTCGGTCGTGAGCACCATCGCGGCCGCGCCGTCGGAGACGGGCGAGCAGTCGGTGCGGCGCAGCGGTTCGGCGACCATGGGATTGCGATCGGAGACGGTTTGGCAGAATTCCTCGCCGAGGTCTTTGCGCAGTTGTGCGTACGGGTTCGCCACACCGTTGCGGTGGTTCTTCGCGGCAATGGAGCCGAGCACATCACCGATGGCGCCGTAGCGCGTGGCATAGGCCTGAGCGACCGTGGCGAACAGCCCGGTGAACCCGGTCGTCGACGGCATCCCTGCCATGTCGTAGTCCGCTCCGAGCAGCGCCGAGCCGACGAGGTCGGCCGGCGCGTGCGTCATCTTCTCCGCCCCGATCACGAGCACGGTGCGCGCGGTACCGGCGAGGATCGACTTCACGCCCTGCTGGACGGCGGCCGATCCCGACGCGCAGGCGTTCTCGACCCGGGTCGCGGGCACGTGCCGCAGTCCGGCATCCGTTTGCAGCGCCAGCGACGAGGGGAACGCGAGTGGTGTCAGGCCCGAGTTGAACTGGCCCACGAAGATCTCGTCGACCTGGCTCGCGTCGATGCCGGCGTGGGCGAGCGCCTCCGTCGCCACCTGGACGATGAGGGTTTCAAGCGTGTCGTCGACAAGCTTGCCGAAGCGACTGTGGCCCCAACCCGTGAGCAGCACGTCGCGGCCGAACTGTTCCTGCAGGCTCATACGAGCACCTCCGACAGCTCGGCAGCCACCGAGAAGGCGGACTCCGTCTTGTGCCGGATCTCCGCCACGGTCACGCCCGGCGCGAGACGCTGCAACACGAGGCCGCCTGGCGTCACATCGAACACCGCGAGATCCGAGATGATGCGGTCAACCACGGCGAGACCGGTGAGCGGCAGGGTGCATTCGGTGACGATCTTGGCGGAACCATCGCGGGCGACGTGCTCGGTGAGCACGACGACGCGCGGGGTGCCGGCCACGAGGTCCATGGCGCCGCCCATGCCCTTGACCATCTTGCCCGGGATGGTCCAATTGGCGAGGTCGCCGTTGCCGGCCACCTGCATCGCGCCGAGAATGGCGACCTTCACATGCCCGCCACGAATCATGCCGAACGAGGTGGCAGAGTCAAAGATCGAACCACCGGGCAGCACCGTCACGGTCTGCTTGCCGGCATTGATCACGTCGGCGTCTTCCTCGCCCTCGAACGGAAACGGCCCCATGCCGAGCAGTCCGTTCTCGCTCTGCAGGGTGACGGAAATTCCCGCCGGAAGGTTGTTGGCCACGAGCGTCGGAATGCCGATCCCGAGGTTCACGTAGTCGCCGTCGGCCAGTTCTTCGGCCGCAATCGCAGCCATTTCATCGCGTGTCCAGGTCATGGTCTTCTCCTCAGGTGGTAGTGATCAGGCCGCGACGGCGTCGCGGGAGCGGACCGTGCGTTGTTCAATGTCTTTGGTGCGGTTGCGTGACTGCACGATCCGCTGAACATAGACGCCGGGGGTCACCACATGGTCGGGCTCGATCTCTCCCGCCTCCACCAGGCGCTCCGCCTCGACGATCGTCATGAGACCGGCCGTCGCGACCACCGGGTTGAAGTTTCGTGCGGTGTAGCGGTAGACGAGATTGCCTCGGGTGTCGGCCAGATGAGCCTTGACGAGCGCGACATCGGCCACGATCCCGCGCTCCTGCACATAGGTGACCCCGTCAAACTCGGCGAGCGGCTTGCCCTCAGCGATGAGCGTGCCCACGCCGGTCTTCGTGTAGAACGCCGGGATGCCCGCGCCGCCGGCCCGCAACCGCTCGGCAAGGGTGCCCTGGGGGCTGAATTCCACGTCGAGGGCGCCGGCCAGGAACTGCTCGGCGAACAGCTTGTTCTCCCCCACATACGAGGCGATCACCTTGCGCACCTGCCCGGCCTCGAGCAGCACTCCGAGACCCTTGCCGTCGACGCCCATGTTGTTGGAGACCACGGTGAGGTTCTTCACCCCGGATGCGCGCACCGCGTCGATCAGGTCGGCCGGGATGCCACTGAGACCGAAGCCTCCCACGGCGAGCGTCATGTCGTCCCGCAGCACATCCTGAAGAGCATCTGCCGCGCTTGTCTGCACCTTGGTCACTGGATCTCCTCGTTGAGTCGTGCCGATCGGTCGTCGTCCACTTTGTGGACAAATCGGTCACTACCCACCCAACCGCGGCCACCGCATCTCTGTCAATGTTTGTGGGCGGGTTATCGGCTGCGACATCCATGCCGTGGCCGCGCGGACGCGTTATGTCCATATACTGGACAGCATCGATCCCTCGACAGAAACGGACGCCATGGCAGGCGATGACACGAGCCGCACTCCCGCCCCGGTGCAGGGCGCGCAGGTCGTGAGCAGGATTGCCCGGCTGCTGCGCATTGTCGGTCAGGAGCCCCGCGGTCTTCCGCTGGCCCGGATCGTGCGTGAGAGCGGACTCACCCGGCCCACCGTGCACCGCATGCTGAGCTCGCTGCTCGGTGAGGGCCTGCTGGACCACGACCCGGTCGCGGGCACCTGGCGGTTCGGGCCGGAGATCTTCGTGATGGGGGCCGTTGCCGCGCAGTCGTATCCCATCGAGGATCTCGCCCGTCCGAGTCTGCACCGGCTCGCCGAAGAGACCGGAGAAAGCGCATTCCTCTCCATCCGTCGAGGTGCCGAAACCGTGTGTCTGCTCCGCGAGGAGGGCAGTTTTCCCATTCGCTCGTTTGTCTTGCACGAGGGCGTGCGGTTTCCGCTCGGTGTCGCATCCGCCGGCCTCGCGATCCTCGCGTACCTCGCGTCCGATGAGGTGGACCGGCTTCTCGTGCAGGATGACGCCTTCCGGGAACGCTGGGGAGAACAGCACTCCCCCGCCGCCATTCGGCAGCATCTGGAGCGGACGCGGGCCACGGGCTACGCGGTGAACCCCGAACTGATTCTCGAGGGCAGCTGGGGAATGGGTGCGGCGATCTTCGACCAGGCGGGGCGACCCACGTGGGCGCTCTCCCTCACCGGCATCGAGCCGCGTTTTCGGGCCGGTCGGCAGCCCTACCTCGGCCAGCTGTTGCTCGATGAGGCGCACAAGATCACTCAGAAGCTGCAACACACCCGCTAACGGTCATGTTAATTCGGGACGAATGGCCCTGTAACCCGCCATCCGGGTGCATCATCGTTGAGACCGCCTGCTGATCACATTCCGAGGACGCCTGAGGTACCGCGCATGAGCACAACACCGGCCACGTCTACCGCACCGCCCGCGCGACCGGGAGGTGGTCGCCGGGCAGGCTTGCTCATCCTCGTCGTTCTGGGTTCCCTCATCGCCTCGTCGGGGCTCGCCACGCTGCTCGGTGGTTCAACCCTGGCGTGGGCGAATGCGCAACAGGGCTCCGAGGGCTTCTTCAGCACGCCGCCGGAAGAAATCTCCGTCGACACCTACGCGGTGACGTCCCCGTCGTTCAACCTCGGCAGCCAACTGGGAGAGAGCCTGATCCGCGGCGATCTGGGGAGCATCCGTTTGCAGGCCACCGGGACGCAGTCGAACAACCCTCTGTTTATCGGGGTGGGCCCCACCGTCGATGTTGAGCGGTACCTCGACACCGCCGCGCATTCGGAGATCACCGGCGTGGAGACGGCGCCGTTCACGCCGCGTTTTCGTGAGGCGGCCGGCACCGAACAGCCGGCACCACCGGGCACTCAGGACTTCTGGGCTGCCTCGACGGCCGGCACGGGAACGCAGGACCTCGTTTTCGCTGCGACGGACGGCGCGACCATCCCGGCCGGCGACTGGACCATCGCGATGATGAACGTCGACGCGAGCCAGGGCGTATCGGCCGACGTGTCGGTCGGCGCGCGAGTGGGCTTCCTCGGCGCTCTCGGAGCGTTCTTCATCATCGGCGGTCTCCTGGCCCTGCTCGTGGGCATCGCCCTGCTCCTGATCGGCGCCATTGTGCTCGGTCGCGACCAGGGCCGCGGCGACGCGTCCGGTGCCGGCCTGGAGGCGCGGTCGGTGCCTGCGGCGAGCGCGGCACCCGCTTGGCTCTATCCGTCCCGGGTGCGCGGCACACTCGACCCGCAACTCTCGCGCGGGCTCTGGCTGGTCAAATGGCTGCTCATCATCCCGCATGTCATTATTTTGTTCTTTCTGGGGTTTGCCTTCGCGGTCGTCACGATCATCGCGTGGTTCGCGATTCTGTTCACGGCCAGGTACCCGCGCGCCCTGTTCAACTTCAACGTGGGCGTCATCCGCTGGGGGTGGCGGGTGGCGTACTACTCGTACTCGGCGCTCGGCACCGACCGGTATCCGCCGTTCACGCTCGACACGACCGACTACCCGGCCGAGTTCGACGTGGACTACCCCGAGCGCCTCTCCCGCGGACTCATCTTTGTGAAGTCGTGGCTGCTGGCCATCCCGCACCTGCTGATCGTGGCGGCCCTCACCGGCGCTGCCACCGGGACCACGTGGACGGGCGGATGGACGCTGACCGGGCGGATGCCCACTGGCGTCACCGCGGGGATCTCGCTGCTGGGCCTCCTCGTGCTCGTGGCCGCCGTGATCCTGCTGTTCAGCGGCCGCTACCAGAGGCCGCTCTTCGACCTGATTCTCGGCATCAACCGCTGGGTGCTGCGGGTGCTCACCTACACGGCACTGTTCCGCGACGAGTACCCGCCCTTCCGTCTTGATCAGGGCGCGGACGAGCCGGTCGCGACACACTAGGCAGCCGTCGGCGCTCCGCGCACGTTTCGAGGCCACGACCCGTCAGAAGGCCGTGCCCCCGAAACTGTCCACGCCGACGATCTGACGCTGCGGCAGCACCGGTCGTCTCAGGCCGGAACGACGACCTCGATCACCGTGGGGCGGTCGGCGGAGAGCGCGGCGCACACCGCGTCGGCCAGCCCGTCCATGCCCTGCAGCCGTACCCCGTATCCGTTGCACGCGACGCCGAGCGCGGGAAAATCGGGACCGGAGATGTCGACACCGATCAGCGGAATTCCCCGCTCGATCTGCTGGTCCCGGATCTCGGCAAAACCGGAGTTGTTCATGATGATCACCGGCAGGGCCAGGCCCTGCTCCGCGGCGGTCACGAGCTCCATGGCGGTGAACTGAAAGCCGCCGTCACCGACGAGCACGATGACCGGCGCGTCGGGCAGAGCCGTCTTCGCCCCGATTGCCGCCGGAAGTCCGTAGCCGAGGGTCGCGTAGCCGGTCGGGTACAGGAACCGGTTCGGTTCCTCCATCGGCCAGAAGTGCGCCGTTCCGTAGTACGACACCTGCGCACTGTCACCGGCCACGATCGTGTCGGCGGGCAGCGCCGCGCGCAGCACGTCCTGCACCTCGCGCCACAGCGCGCCGTCGGCCAGCGCGGTGGCCTCGATGCCGCCCCGCGCCTGCAGGGCCCGTTCGGTTCCGCGCGATGCCACGACACCGGACGCCTGCACCCGCGCGACGAGGTCGTCGATGACCGCCGCCGCATCGCCGCGCAGACGCACGGTCGCCGTGAGGTTCTTATCCAGCTGGCCGGCGTCGATGTCCACCCGGATCACCTGCCCGGCCGGTCGAATCTCCCCGCCCCACAGGTCGGAGTCCCCGAGCTCCGAGCCCACGACGAGCAGCACATCCGAATCGTTCAGTACGTCCTGCGCAGGCGCCAGCCGGGCGGACGCTCCGAGCGACAGCGGGTGCGACTCGGGCAGCGTGCCCTTGCCGTGCACGGTCGTGACGACGGGAGCATCGAGCAGCTCCGCCAGCCGACGAACCTCCGCGACGGCGCCGCGCGCCCCTCCGCCGGCCAGAATGATCACGCGACGCCCGGACGCGAGCAGGGCCGCGGCGCTGTCCAGTTCGACTGTCGCCGGATGCGGCAGCGGCCTCGCGGTCGACACGCTCGGCGCCGACGGCTCCCAGTCCCCCTCAAGCACATCAATGGGCACCTCGAGGTGCACCGGACGCGGCCGCTCCACCCGCCACCGGTCGAAGATCTCGGCAATCGCCGGCCCGATCTCGGCCGCGCTCTGCACGCGAACGCTCCGCTCGAGCAGCGCCTCCAGGTGCCCCTGCTGGTCTTTGACTTCGTGCAGCCAGCCGACGTTCTTGCCCTCCAACCCGCGCGGGATGCCCGGGGAGATCACCAGCAGCGGGATCGAATCAGCGTACGCCGTCGCCGCCGCCGTGGTCGCATTCGTCAGTCCGGGGCCGCTGGTCGTGACGACGACCCCCGGTCGCCCGGACACGCGGGCGTAGCCATCCGCCGCGTAGCCGGCGCCCTGTTCGTGTCGAGGCGTCACGTGCCGGATGTCGGAGTCGGCGAGCGCCCGGTAGATCTCCAGGTTGTGGGTGCCGGGAATGCCGAAGACCACCTCGACGCCCTGTTCCTCGAGCGCCCGCACGACCGCCGCGCCGCCGTTGGCGGTCACCGCGCTCACGCTTCGACCTCCCGCGGAGTCATGGCGGAGATGAGTTCGTAGGCCACATGGGACGCGGCGACGGCGGTGATCTGCGCATGGTCGTAGGCCGGCGCGACTTCGACCACGTCGGCGCCCACCAGGTTCACGGCGCTCATCGCACGGAGGATGCCCAGCAACTCCCGACTGGTCAGCCCGCCCGCCTCGGGGGTGCCCGTTCCCGGGGCGTGCGCGGGGTCGAGCACGTCGATGTCGACCGACACGTACACGGGGCGGTCGCCGAGGCGAGCGAGCATCCGCTTCACCACTCCGGCCACGCCCTCCGTCTCCACCTCGTGCCCGGCAATGATGGCGAAGCCGAGCCTGGCGTCATCGGTCAGGTCCTGACGGCTGTACAGCGGGCCGCGGATGCCGATATGCAGGCTGGCCGTCATATCGATCAGGCCCTCCTCCGATGCACGACGGAAGGGGGTGCCGTGCGTGACGGGGGCACCGAAGTAGGTGTCCCAGGTGTCGAGGTGCGCATCGAAGTGCACCACGGCGACCGGACCGTGCTTCGCGGCGACGGCGCGCAGCAGCGGCAGGGCGATCGTGTGGTCCCCGCCGATCGTGACGAGCCGAGTTCCGCCCTCGCCGAGCTGCCGGGCCGCCGCTTCGATCTGGGTGATGGCCTCGTCGATGCTGAACGGGTTGGCCGCGATGTCGCCGGCATCGACGACCTGCTGGGCACTGAACGGCGAGACGTCCTGCACCGGGTTGTAGGGGCGCAGCAGCCGGCTGGCCTCACGCACGTGCGCCGGGCCGAAGCGGGCTCCGGGGCGGTAGCTCACCCCACTGTCGAAGGGCACGCCCACGACGGCGATGTCGGCGTGGCCGACATCTTCGAGGCGAGGCAAACGGGCGAAGGTAGCGATGCCGGCGTAGCGGGGCGAGAGACTCGCGTCGCGCGGGCCGATCGGGGTGTCAGACATGGTGGTTCCTTTGGGGAGGCTGAGCGGAAGACTTAGATGACTTTGGCGAGAAAGCTGCGGGTGCGCGCATGCTCGGGTGCGTCGAGCACCTGCGACGGTGGTCCCTGCTCCACGACGACGCCGGCGTCCATGAAGACCACCCGGTCGGCGACCTCGCGGGCGAAGCCGATCTCGTGGGTGACCACGATCATGGTCATACCGTCGCGGGCGAGGTCTTTCATGGTGTCGAGCACCTCGCCGACGAGTTCGGGGTCGAGGGCCGACGTCGGCTCGTCGAAGAGCATGAGAGTCGGGTCGAGGGCGAGCGCCCGGGCGATCGCGACCCGCTGCTGCTGCCCGCCGGAGAGCTGCGCCGGGTAGAAGTCGGCGCGGTCACCCATGTTGACGCGTTCGAGCAGCTCGTGCGCCCTCTTCTCGGCCGTGGCCCGGCCCATCTTCTTGACGAAGATCGGCGCCTCCGTGATGTTTTCGAGGGCCGTCCGGTGCGGAAACAGGTTGAACTTTTGGAAGACCATGCCGATGCCGCGGCGTTGCCCGGCGATCTCGCTCGGACGCAGCTCATACGTGTTGCCACGGGCACGGCGGTAGCCGATGAGGTGGCCGTCGACCCAGATTTCGCCGCGGTCGATGCGTTCCAGGTGATTGATGCAGCGCAGAAACGTTGACTTGCCGGAGCCGGAGGGGCCGAGAACGCAGACGACTTCGCCTCGGGAGATGTCGAGGTCGATGCCGCGCAGCACCTCGAGGTCGCCGAAGCTCTTGCGCACGTCCACGGCCCGAACGAGAGGTTCTTCGGTCATGAGGGGGTGTCCTGTCGCTGGGCAACGCGCAGTTGCGGACGCGGGCCGGTGATGGACCGGTCGAGCCTGCGCTCAATGCGGTTCTGAATGAGGGTCAGGATGGTCGTGAGCAACAGGTACCAGATGCTCGCGACGATCAGCAGTGGAATTTGCTGGAAGTTGCGGGAGTAGATCAGCTGCACGGCCGTGAGCAATTCGGGAAGCCCGATCACGATCACCAGGGAGCTGAGCTTGAGCATCGAGATCGTGTTGTTCGAGATGGGCGGCAGCACGACCTTGGCCGCCTGCGGCAGGATGATCCGGCGGTACGCGAGCAACCGGCTCATACCCACCGCTTCGGCCGCCTCGCCCTGGCCGGGGTCGACCGATTTGATGCCGGCCCGAATGATCTCGGCCATGTACGCGGCCTCGTTCAGTCCGAGCCCGAGAATGGCCGCGGTGAACTGGCTGATCAGCACGTTCGTGGGGATCTCCAGGAATGTCGGTCCGAACGGGATCCCGATGCCGATGACCGGCAGGATCGATCCCAGGAAGAACCAGAACAGCAGCTGCACAAGAATCGGTGTCCCGCGGAAAAACCAGACGTAGCTGGAGGCCACGAAGTTCAGCACCCGGTTACCGGACAGGCGCATGATCGCCAGCACGGTGCCGAGCGCGATCCCCAGCACCATGGCGAGCACGGTCAGTTCAAGGGTGATCAGCAGGCCGCGCATCACGGAGCGTTCAAACAGGTAACCGGCGACGAGGTCGAGCCTGAGCTTGTCGTTGGTCACCAGAAACTGGATGAACAGGGCCGCGGCCACGAGGATCGCGCCGACTCCGACCCACTGGCCCGGGTGACGGACGGGGATGACCCGCCCGCCGCTCGTGCGTGGGCCGTCAGTTCTGGTGACCGTCGTCATTAGACGGTGCCAGAGTTGATCGGAGCGCCCGTGAGCGCCTGCTTCTCGAGGCCCCACTTGGCGAGGATCTCGTCATACACGCCGGAGTCGATGACCTTCAGCAGGGCGCCCTGAACGGCGTCGCGCAGCTCGGGGTTGTCCTTGGGGACGACGACTCCCACCGGGAGGGTGTCGAACGGGTCGCCGGTCAACTCAAACGCTCCGTCTGAGGTCTGAGCCGTGTAGGCCAGCGTGACATCGAGGGCCACGGATGCGTCGGCGCGGCCGCTCGCCACGGCCTGCACCGCGCTGGCCTGGTCGGGGAATGGCATCTTCTCGATCGGAGGCGTTCCAGCCTCCTCGCAGGCACCCTGCAGCCCGTCGATGGTGAGGTCACCGGTGGCGCCCTTTTCGACCGAGACCGTGTGACCGCACAGGTCGTCCGGTCCGTTGATTCCAACCTCATTGCCGGAGGCGACCAGAATCGAAACGCCCGACTGGAGGTAGTCGACGAAATCAACCTCGCCCTGACGCGCCACGGTGTCGAGGATGCCGGTGAGCGACAGATCATAGCGCCCGGCCGCGATGCCGCCGACGATCCCGTCGAAGTTGACGTTCTGAAACTTGAACTCGACGTCGAGTACCTGTCCGAGAGCGGCGCCCAGGTCGGCGTCGAACCCGATGACGGTGCTGCCGTCGCTGTCGAAGAACTCCATCGGCGGGAAGGACACACCGGAGGCGACGAGCACCGTGCCGGCGTCGCGCAGGTCGGCGGGGACTGACGCGGCGAGGGTGGTGTCCGCGTTGAGGACGGTGATCATCGGCGTGGTGGTTTCGGCGTCGGCCGGGGCCGCGTCGGGGGCGGCGCAGCCGGAGAGCAGCAGGCCGGTGGCCATCGTGCCGACCAGCAGGGCCAGTCCCGTTCGGGTGTTGAGTGTCTTCATGAGGCGTCCTTGTCTCGACGTGCGGGGGAAATGCGGGAAGAGGAAACGTGCGTATCAGTAAAGAAATAGTTCTTATTAGGCAACTCTAGGACCATGCTGCGGTGCACCTGACGCCATTGTCAAGTAACGATTCCGTATCGGCCTACGGTGCGGGCGTCAGCACCCAGAGCACTTCGCACTCCTCGGTCTCCGAGGAATTGCGCCACGTGTGCGGGTCACGACCGCGAAAGGTCATGGCATCGCCGTGATCAAGCACAAAGGCATCCTCACCGATGGTGAGGTCGAGCGAGCCGCTGATCACGAAGACGAACTCGACATCGCAGTCGAGCACATACATGTCGACACCGGCGGTGCCTCCGGGCTCGATGACCGAGCGGATGACCTCCACCTGATTCTGTGTGCCGGGCGTCATGAGGTACTCGGCGGCGCCCCGGCCGCCGAAGTTGATCGGCGAACCCTGGCCGGCGCGCACGACCTGCGCGGTGGGCGGTTCGAACAGTTCGCCGACCCTGAGGCCGACGGCGTCGCAGATGGCCACGAGCGTGGCCACCGACGGCGACACCTGGTCGCGCTCGAGCTTGCTCACGAACCCCTGCGTGATGCCGGCGGTTGCCGCCACCGCCCCCAGGGTGAGGCCCTTGCTCAACCGCGCGGCGCGCAGTCGCAGACCGATGGGAACCTGACGCGACATGATGCCCTCCTAGGCTTCAACGTTGAGGGCGACCGCGCGAACCGGTGCGCCATCGGCTGCTTCGAAGGCTATCGGCAGCAGGGAGACGAGCGGTTCATCGAAGTCGATGGCGGCCAAATTGGTGAGGTTTTCGCTGATCACACCGCCGACGTCCGCGATGAGATGATGCACCGGAAAGCCGACCCCCGGATGCTCGTCATCGGGCGTCTCGTCGATATTGATCGCGTCGATACCGAAGGTGCGCACGCCGAGCTCAATCATCCGAGCACAGGCGCCGGCATCCAGATAGGGGTTCTCGAAGTAGAGCGGGCTTCCGTAGTGCTCACTCCACCCCGTGTGCAGCAGCACGATCACTCCCGCTTCGAGCTGCTCAGCCACAGGCGCCACGTGCTCCCAGGTGATGACGCCGCGGGCACCGAGCCCGCGAGCATCCACGATGACGCCTCGCCCGGTGAACCGGTCAAGCGGGATCTCGTCGATCTTCGGCGCCGATCCGTCGAAGTGGTACGGCGCATCGACGTGTGTTCCCGTTTGCGACCCCATGCTCACGCTGAGCAGGTTGAAACCGTCGCGCTCAATCGTGCTGTGCACGAGAAACCGCGCCTCCGGATCGCCGGGGTAGGTCTGGGTCTCGGCGTTGATGACCAGGGACAGATCAACGACCTTGTTTATCCTCATAGTCAAAAACTATTGCACATTGGTCAAGTTGACCGCTAGTGTCACTTTTTAGTCACTGACGACTTCCCCTGACCCGAAGGCGGCCCCATGAGCGACACCACCGAGGCCACTGAGACGAGCGGTTTGGAGGCCGGCGCACTCGCCGCTGTGGACGCGATCATCGACAACTTCCGCCGGCACCGCACGGACGCCTACTTCTCCGGTTTTGCACCGGATGCGACGTTTTTGTTTCACACCGCGCCGCACCGCATCGACGGCGCCGCCGACTACGAAGCCCTGTGGAGCGAATGGGAGGCGCGCAACGGTTTTCGTGTGCATGACGCCAGGTCTACCAACCGCCGAATTCAGCTCTTCGGCTCCACGGCCGTGTTCAGTCACGATGTCGAAACAACCCTGGACATGGACGGCGACACCCTGATTCTCCATGAGCGGGAGTCGATCATCATGGAGCGCCGCCAGGGCAGGTGGCTGTGCGTGCACGAGCATCTGTCCATCGCCGCACCCGACCTGAATGAGACCGACATATGACTCCCCCACCCGATTCCCCGGTCGCGATTGTGACCGGCGCCGCGAGCGGCCTCGGTGCCTCCGTTGCCGCCGCCCTGAGCACGGCCGGCTGGCGTGTGGCCGGCTTCGACCTGCGTCCCTCCGACACCACCCTGAGCGTTGAGGTCGACGTCACGGATGCGGCAGCTCTCGCCGCGGCCGCCGCCCGCGTGGCGCGGGAGCTCGGCACCGCCGATGCCCTCGTCACGGTGGCCGGCATCTACGAGGAGCTCCCCCTCGAATCCATCACCGATGACCGGTGGGACCGCATGCTCGCCGTGAACATCGGCGGAACGGTCAATGCCTGCGCCGCCGTTGTTCCTCAGATGCTCGAACGCGGCAGCGGAGCCATCGTCACCATCTCGTCCGATCTGGGCCTCGGTGGAAGCCAGGGCGATGCCCACTACGCCGCAACGAAGGGAGCCATTGTGGGATTCAGCCGCAGTCTCGCCGGTGAGCTGGAGGGCCGCGGGATCTTCGTGAATTCCGTCGCCCCCGGCGCCGCGGACACCCCCATGCTCGCGGCGGATTCGCCGTGGCGGGCCGAGTCGTTCCTGTCGACGCTGCCCGCAGGTCGACTGGTGCGTCCCGACGAGATCGCCGCGGCCGTGCTGTTTTTCCTCGAGTTGCGCGGCGCCTGCGTCGGCCAGGTCATCTCCCCCAACGCCGGAGCAACAATCTAATGGGTGGGAACGGCGCTATGGGCGAACACGGTGCATCCGACTTGACCGGCGACGCGAACGCGCAGCGGGTCGCCCTGGTGTCGCTGGACTTCGACGCGGAACGCTCCGCCGTCGTGGCGGCACTCGCCGGCGCCGGCGTACGGGTCGCGGTGCTCGGCACCGCCGTCGCGGGGTCAGACCTCGCCCTGCCGCTCGGAGACGATGCGGCCGCGGTCGCCGCCGTCGAGCGGGAGCTTGGCGGCATCGACATCCTCGTGGTGGGGGCCGCAACCCCGGCTCCGTCCGCATTCGTCGACGCCGATGTGACGCAGTGGATGACGAGCGTGCACGAGGCCGTATCGGCACCGTTCCGACTGATGCGGGCGACCGCTCCGGCGTTGCGCCGGGCCGGAGACAGCCGCATGGTGCTGGTCGGCGCGGGGTGGGGCGCCGCGGGCACCGTGAACGGCACAGCCGGTGCATCCGTTCACGGTGCCCTCGTCGCGCTGACCAAGACCCTGGCCAGGGACCTCGGACCGGACGGGGTGATCGTGAACGAGATCGTCGTCCAGCCGGGATCACGCCCGGACACCGGCGCCCTGGCCGCCGCCGTCGTCTACCTGGCAAGCCCGGCCGGGTCGGCCGTGGTCGGCCAGGTCGTCACCCTCGGCCGCGGCGGAGAGGTGCGACCATAGGCCCTGACGTGTTCTAGCGGCGGCGCTCCCCCAGCCCGCGCAGGAAGGCGGCCTGGCCGGCGTGTTCGAGGTCGTCGCCGATCACGCTGACCAATCGAACCCCGCGAGTGACCGCCGGTGTCCACCGGCGGTCTATCACATCGTCGAGGTCCGTGTCGTTCAGGGTCTGCAGGTACGCGAGCGTCTCGGCGTGCACGGCGTCGTAATAGCCGCCGAGCAGCTCCGCGTCGACGCGCACGGCGGCGACCTCGGCGCTCGACTGCCCGTAGCCGGTCGCCGACCGGTCGAAGGGCAGCGAAAACCTCTGCTCCCAGCCGTCTCTCGTCCAGACCTGTTCGCAGCCGGCCAGCTCGGCAATGTGGTCGTCCTGCACGCGTGACAGGTGCCAGACCAGCCAGGCGATGGTGTTGGCGTCAGCATCTGCTCGAAAGGTGAGCGTGAGCGCGTCGGCCCCGTCAACGGCGGCGGATACGGCAGTCTGGATGCGCCCGAAGGCTTCGATCAGCAGATCGGTCGAGTTCATGATTCTCCTTATCGGACGTTCGTGCATGCGCTCCCACGCTAGCGGCACGCATCAGGCGGCGGAGAAACAAAAAAGGCCGCCTGCCAGAAGAATCTGGTCGGGCGGCCTTTCACGTGCATGCGGTGGAGCTAAGGAGATTCGAACTCCTGACCTTCTCATTGCGAACGAGACGCGCTACCAACTGCGCCATAGCCCCCGACTGCTTATGCAGAATATCACGCGCGGCACCGGCCCGCGTGCACGGGAACACCCAGTTCGGGTTTAGCCGACGGCGCGGCGCAGCCGCAACACGGCGTCCAGGTCGGTCATGCCGGGCTCCGTCTCGCCCACGATACCCATCGAGGCGAAGCGGCTGGCGGCGGCCGGCGGAGTTGGGGCGACGTGCGCCGGCACCGGCAGTGAGCGTGCGGCGGGCGCCGCGGAAGCCGTGATCTGCGACGCACGACGGTCAATCTCGGCTTCCTGCGCCACGCGACGCAGCTCGGCCGCAGCATCCACCGAGGCCATCGCGGTCTGCGCGACAGAACCGCGTGACAGGTGCATGGGGCGCGGCAGGGGCTGGGGAGTCCAGGTGGACGCCACCACGGGGGCCGTCTCGAGGTGCACGGGCTCAAACGGCTGTCCGGTCCGCGGAGCACGCGCGGGGGCCGCCGGCACGATCCGCGCCGTGCGCGCCACCTTCGCCAGGCGGGACAGCGTGAGGAACGCGGCGGCGATCGTGGCGATTCCCATGCCGAAGAGCAACCAGGAGCCGGCCGCCACGATCGGCGCGATGCCGCCGAGGGCGCACATCAGTCCGGTGAGGAGCACGATCGAGCTGAGGGCGCGTCCGCGGCGCAGGCGCTTCAGAACGTGTGCCGGGGAGACGGGAACCGGAACCCGGTTGGCGGCCTCGAGGGCGGCGGCCACATCACGCGCCGCAGCCGCGGCATCCGCCTTGACCTGGTCTGCTGCAACCTGCATCTTTGCCTGTTCCTTCGCTGCGGCACGCACAGCGGAACGAGCCGCTCCTTCGGTGCGTGCAAGAATTTTCTGTTGGTCGGCCACGGTTCGAGCGTTGGCCTCGAGGCGAACCTGCGCCGGGACCTCGGCCGTTTCGGCCAGGATGCGCAGCGTCTGCTGCAATCGCACGGCATTTCGTTCGGTGGCGAGGTACTCCCGCCGGCGGGACCAGGTCGGCATCAAATAGGCGACCCAGAGCACAGCAGCCACCGCTACCATCACTCCACCGCCCAGGGCCTCACCAGTCATGTTGACAACGGTAGGAGTGTGTGGGCGGTACAGGCATGATTACGACGGGTGTGTCATCGAAATTGGTCACTATTTTGTAGTCCTACAACGCTGAGCGGGATTTGACCGGGAGCGGTCGCAGGGATGATTCGAGGTCCACGGCACTGACCTTGGCCGCATCCGCCGGGACCCGCCCCTCTTTCCATCGCCGCATCACACCCTGGTCGAGTTCCTCGGCCACGAGACCGAAACAGAAGTGATCACGCCAATCGCCGTTGATATGAATGAATCGACGCCGGAGGCCCTCATAGCGAAAACCGAGCTTCTCCACCACGCGCAGGGATGCGGCGTTCTCCGGACGAATGCAGATCTCCATCCGGTGCAGTCCGAGCTGGTAGAAACAGTAGTCCGTGGCGAGGGCCACCGCCGTGGGGGTGACGGATTTTCCGGCGAACCGCTCCCCCACCCAGTACCCCATCGTCGCCGAGGAGAGTGAGCCCCAGGTGACCGACGACACGTTCAGCTGGCCCGCGAGCTGTCCGTCGTACTCCACGATGAACGGCAGCCCGTGTCCCGCGCGGGAATGCGCGAGCAGACCACGGATGCTGGCCCTCGAGTCGAAGGAAACCGGCGCGTGGGGGTTGGTCGCCTCCCATTTGCGCAGCCAGGACCGGTTGTCGAGCAGCTCCCCCTCCAGTGCTCTGGCATCGCGCAGGCGCACCGGGCGCAGCGTGACGAGGCCCTCCCTGAGGGTGGGAATGGCGAGGGACACGTGTGACCTGTTCTGTTCGTGGGACGCGCGAGCGCGACACCCGGATACCCCACGCATGTGGGGTGCTTGCTGTGGCCAGTCTGCCCTAGTCCATCTGGTTCACGAAGTCCTTCAGCCACGGGCGCAGGTCCCGGCCGAGGTCTTCACGATCAACGGCCAGCTGCACGATGGCCTTGATGTAGTCGAGGCGATCCCCGGTGTCGTACCGGCGGCCGCGGAAGATGACGCCGTACACCCCGCCGGTTTCCTCGGGGTTGACGGCCATCTCCTGCAACGCATCGGTGAGCTGGATCTCGTTGCCCTTGCCCGGTGCGGTGTGCTCGAGGATGTCGAACACCTCCGGGCGCAGCACGTAACGGCCGATGATCGCCAGATTGGACGGAGCATCCGCCGCACTCGGCTTCTCGACGAGTCCGGTGATGCGCACCACGTCGGGGTCATCGGTGGGCTCGATCGCGGCGGCGCCGTACATCTGGATCTGCGACGGGTCGACCTCCATGAGGGCGACGATGCTCGTGTTGCGCTTCACCTGCTCGTCCATCATCTGCGTAAGCAGGATGTCGCGGGAGTCGATAATGTCGTCGCCGAGCAACACGGCGAAGGGCTCGTGGTTCACGTGCTGGCGGGCGCGGAGCACGGCGTGACCGAGGCCACGCGGGTCGCCCTGGCGCACATAGTGAATGTCGGCAAGCTCGTTCGACTCACGCACCCGGGCGAGCCGGGCATGGTCGCCCTTACGCTCGAGCATCGCCTCCAGCTCGGTCATGCGGTCGAAGTGGTTTTCGAGTGCGTTCTTGTTGCGCCCGGTGACCATGAGAATGTCGCTCAGACCGGAGGCGACAGCCTCCTCCACCACGTATTGGATCGCCGGTTTGTCGACGACCGGAAGCATCTCCTTGGGCATCGCTTTTGTGGCCGGCAGAAAGCGAGTGCCGAGCCCCGCTGCCGGGATAACGGCCTTAGTAATTTTGGTTCCCATGGCCCCTAGGTTAGCGGCATCTAGAATGTGACGTATGGACTCAGACATCGCTCATCGCAAGCGGGCGCTCCGTGCTGAGTTACGGGAACGCCGCCAGAACCTGACTTCGCTTGAACGCGAGGCCGCGACGGCCGGCTTCACCGAGAATCTGCAGAGCCTCGTGGTCGATCTTTCCGCTCGTTCACTGGCCTGCTACCTCTCCGCACGCAGCGAACCCAACACCAGACCCTTTCTCAATTGGGCGCATGAACAGGGACTGAAAGTCCTGTACCCCATTTCTAGGGACGACGGCCTTCTCGACTGGACCGTCGGAGACAATGAGTCAGAAATCGAGGGCCTCTCGGGTGTGCCGGAGGCCGTCGGGGAACTCCTCGGACCGATCGCCATCAATGACGTCGATCTGATCATCGTGCCGGCCGCCGCGGTGGATTCCACCGGATTGCGCATGGGCTGGGGCCGCGGCTACTTCGACAAGACCCTCGGTTCCATGGAGAAATGTCCCCCCGTATACGCCGTCGTCTTCGATAATGAGTATCTGGACGATGTGCCTCGCGAGGTGCACGATCAGCCCGTCAACGGACTGGTCACCCCCACACGCATCATCGCGTTTTAGTCTTACCCGGCAGGCAAAAGCCCGCCGCGCCTTACCAGCTGGAGATTCAGTGCCTACCTATTCCTACCGTTGCACAGAGTGTGACACCGCCTTCGACATCCAGCAGGCGTTCACCGACCATTCCCTCACGGTGTGCCCCACCTGTCAGGGAAAGCTGCGCAAGGTCTTCTCGTCCATTGGTGTGACCTTCAGCGGTTCGGGCTTCTACAGCAACGATTCCAAGAGCGACTCCAAACGGTCCAATTCGAATCTTGATCGCAAACGGAGCGAGAAGTCCGAGACCAAGTCGGAGTCGAAACCGACCGATTCTTCGTCCAGCACGCCGACGAAAAAGGATTCCGCGCCCGCGAAGTCCTCGTCGGCATCGTCCTCGCCGAGCTCCTCGGGCTCCTCGACACCAGCGTCGACGGCTTCCTAGTACCCGAGCAGGCCTCGGTTCATCGCCAATATGAGACAGTCAGGAGCATCTTGTGATTAAGGGATTCAAAGAGTTCATCATGCGCGGCAACGTCATTGACCTTGCTGTCGCCGTTGTTATCGGAGCGGCGTTCACCGCCGTTGTCACTGCGCTGGTCACCAATATCTTCAATCCGCTGATCGCCGCGATCTTCAATGCGGAGTCGCTCGCGACGGCGATGGTGATACCGCTGCGCAGCGGGCCGGATGCTCCCGAGCTGGCGCTCGGCGCAGTGCTGGCCGCTCTCATCAACTTCGTGCTTATTGCCGCCGTCGTCTATTTCGTCTTCGTGCTGCCGATTAATCGGCTCAAGGAGAACCAGGAGCGCCGCCGGGAAGAGGGCGTTGTCGCCGCCGCTGTCGAGGACCCCACGACCGAACTCGATATGCTCACCGAGATCCGTGATCTGCTTGCCAGGAACGCGGCCGGCGCCGACGGTCCCAGGCACTAGGCACACCCCCGCTACGACCCCGCGCGGCACCGCTCGCGGTGCTGTTGCCAGTTCAGGAGATCCGGCTGTCGGCATCCGCTCACCCGCACAATCACGCGGATGCCGGGGCCCGCGACCGGCAATCTCCTGAACTCGCAACCGTCAGGGGTTACCAGTGCGGCGGGCGGTCCTCGCGCAGCCGTGCGTCGTTGCCGCTCGGGGCAGCGCCCCCGTGCGCGACGCCGCCCTCTTCGCGGAGCACCGGCGGATGCGGGTTGGGATCAGTATCGGGCGCGGGCAGCAGTTTCGCCCGGCGTCCCGTCCCCGGCTGTCGCACGATCGGCTGACGCTCCGTGCCCCGGTCGTCTGTTGTCACCGGATGATCATTCCGCGACTGGTTGCGGCGGGTCGACCTGAGCGGTCGGGCCCGTTTGCGCGGTCACCGGCTGCACGCCCGCGATTGACGCCACCCGGGCGGCCACGGCGTCGGGGTTGCTGAACAGCTCGAAGCTGTGCACGCGCAGGTAGTGCCAGCCGAGTCGGCGCAGCACCTCGGGCCGGAGCCTGAGGGATTCGCGCAGGCTCGCCCGGCCGACCACCGCATCCGTTTCAACCACGATGGCACGACCGTTGTGGGACGCCGCCAGGGCGAGCTTGCCCCGGTGGCCGAGGGTCACCGTCAGGCCGCGCCGTTCGAGGCGACCGGCGAGGTCGACGAGCATGGCTTCGCTGGCGTCGGGAACCTGCACCTCGACGCCGCGCGCCTCGGTCTCGGTGAGCACCTGGGCCAGCGCGAGGATGCCATGACGCTGTCGGTCCGCTTCGATGTCCGAGGGGCGGAAACACGACACGATGTCCATGGACCGGCGGGCTCGCGTCATGCCGATCGCGAGCAGGCGTTCACCGCCCGGTTCGCCGAGCGAGCCGAAGTTGGACAGGAGTCGCCCATGCGGCGTGCGGCCGTAGCCGATGGAGAAAATGACCCGGTCACGGCTCTGCGCTACCGCCTGCTCCAGGGTGAGTACCGTAAACGGCTCGGCCCGGTCCTTCAGAATGAAGTCGGAGAGGTCCGTGCGCTTCGCGAATGCGGCAAGCACGGCCTGGTGCACTCGCACCGAATGCCGGGCACTTGCGGTGATGACCATGAGCGATTCGCGGGGGCGTTTGACGGCGTGGTCAAGCACCAGTTCGACGACCTTGACCACCTCCGCGTCGACGCTCTCGATGGCGCCGCTGTCGGCGTCGGGCATCCCGCGACCGCCGGCCACATAGTTGATGCTCAGGCTGCCGTGTCCGAGGTAGCTGCCCGCCCACGGGAGCGAGTCGATGCGTCCCCCGTAGAAACGGTGGTTGACGAGCTCGGCGAGGTCTTCTCCCCCGGCCCGATAGCTGCGGGTGAGCGTGAGCGTGGGCAGCAGCTCCCCGAGACGGGCCAGCGCGGAGTCTGCGTGCATCGCATCGACGGTGAAGGCCGGTTCGGTTCCGGGTTCGGCGGCGTCCCGAATGCCGGTTTCGAACAGGGACGGCGTCTGGGTGACCGGGTCACCGAACGCCACTATCTGCTTGCCGCGACGAATAGCACCCACGTTCTCGGCGAGGGTAGTCGCACCGGCGTCCACGAGCAGCACGGTGTCGAAGCTGATGAGATCGGAGATCCCGGCGATCTCGTATGGCGAGGCCAGCCATACCGGCGCCAGCACGCGCCCGAGGTGCGGTGCGGCATCGTTCAGGCGCGCCGGGGTGGCGCGGTCGGCGCGCAGCAGGCGACGCAGCTGGTCGGCTTCCTCGGGCCAGTCCACGACGCCGATCTTCCAGGTCTCGGCCAGCAGCCAGGCCAGGAGCTGACCGGTGGAGGACGCATGAGCGTCGTCGACGAGCTTGAAATCGGCCTCGAGCCGGTCAAGCACGCCGGTGTTCGCGTTGAGCAGGGCACGGTCGCCACTGAGCATGGTCTCGAGCACAGATTGCCACCAGGCGAGTTCGAGTTCGGCGGCAACGTTCTGCTCGGACACGTGGCGCTGCGACAGGTCGGTCATCAGCGGGTCGAGATTGTTGTCGCGCAGCGTCGCGAGCAGTGCCGTGCGCTCGTGCAGGTTCGCCAGCACCTCGCTATCGGCGGCGAGACCGGCGACGGTGTAGATGAGTTCCTTGATCGGGCGAGCCACGAGCGCGCGCGTGGTTCCGGCGGCGCCGAGCGGAACGTCGAGCAGTCCGAGGTCTTCGGCGACGCGCTGGTAGGCGACGTGCACGTCGTTGATGCCCACCGGGACCTCCGGCGTCACGCCGGCGGCCGCGTAGCGCTGCCAGAGAGTGCGCTGCTGCTGAATGCGACGCAGGCTTTCGTTCATGTCGCTGACACGCACGCCGGGGCGCAGGTATTCGTCGGCCAGCTTACGCAACCGGCGCCGGTTGGCCGAGGTCATCTCGGACGACTCGCGACGGGACGAGGTTGCGGTAATCAGCTCCGCGAGCGAACGGTCGTAGACCGCCGGCTGGAACTTATCGAGGGTCTCCCGGATGTCCAGCAGCAGGCGCAGGTAGACGCCGAGCTCCGCGATGGTTTCGAAGGGGCGCAGCCGGGTCTGGCCGACGAGGCCGGCCGCGCGTTCGAGCAGGCGTGGCAGCTCGGTTTCGTTGATGCGTTTGGCGAGCTGGTGCGCGTTGGACGCGTCAGCTGTGGAGGTGAAGGATGCGCCGTACCAGGGCGAGTCGCCGGGTCCGTAACGGAACTCGCCGAGCGCGGCGGCTTTGATGAGCGTGGCGGCGGCGGCGGGACGTGAATGCGCGAGCAGCTCCAGGGCGTGCCGGTCGAGGCGCGCGGTGGTGGAGGGCGGTGGGGACAGCTGGGCGAGGCGAGCGAGCTCCCCGAGCGCGTCGAGCACCGACACGCCGAGGGCCGGGTCACGTCGCGTCAACGCCGAACGGTAGTCGAGTAGCACCTTGCGCAGTCGCACCAGGGCGTCGTCGACGTCGCTGACGCGCGGTTGGGCGGCCTTCTCATTGCGCGTGATGGATTGCACCAGGTCACGTTTGAGCGTGCGCGGGGTGACGGCCACTCCGGGCAGGCCCACCTGCACGAGGCGATGGGCGATGCCGTCAAGACTTGAACGGCGGGCGCTCACCACCAGCACGCGCTTGTGCTGGGCGATCAGCGAACCGATCGCGTTCACGATCGTCTGGGTGCCGCCGGTGCCCGGCAGTGTCTTCACCACGAGGGAATTACCGGCGGCAATCTGCGCCACCACGTTCTCCTGCTCGGGGTCGGCATCGAGAAGGAGAACGTCGGTCGCGGGCGGGCGGGCATCCTGCCCGATGGGCACGACGGGGTTGTAGGCGGCTTCAACGTTCTCGCGAGCGTTGCGGTTGCCGGCCATGGCGTCGAGCAGCGGGTGCTCAAGCTGGTGCGCGTCGGCCGCGAGGGCACGCCCCACGTCGGCAAATGACGACACCACGAGGCGGGGTACGACCTGAAACCAGGGCAGGTGCGAGGTCAAGCCGCGCAGCCGGTCAATCACCGGTTGTGGTTTGAAGGCGCCGTTCGTCACGGCGAGGGCCACGAAGGCGTCCGCATCGAGGGTGATCTGGAACTGGTCGTGCAGGGCCCTGGCGAGTTCGGGGTTCAGGAAGGGCTGACCCTTGAGCTTGAGTTCGTAGTCACGGCCGTAACGGCGGATGGCGAGCGGGCGCAGCAGCACAGGCGCGAGAAAGTCCTCATCGTTGAACCGCCACTCGGCGAGACCGATGCCCAGGTTGACCGACTCGATACCGCGCATGGAGCGCAGTTCGATGCCTTTCTGGGTGATCTCGTTCGCCGCCAGGCGAGCGTTGCGAAGCGCGAGTTCGTCCCGGATCAGGTTGGACAGCAGGGTCGTCTTGCCGGAGATGAACTGCGGAAGACCACCGGGGTGCGTCGCGCTCAACTCAATGCGTGTTCTCGGGCTGTCACTGAAGTGCAGCAGCGGGGAACGGCCTCCGAGCTGCCCGATTTCGTCCCGCCAGCGTTGCCAGGCCGGCTCAGCGATATTGCCCGCCACGAGCGAGGGGTCACCCAGGCTCAGAGCGTGCGGGCTGGTCGAGTTTTGCGGGTCGGGTGAGGAGACGTCCGCGTACTTCGACAGCACATCGTCGTCGTCTTGTTTTTTATCGAGGTGCCACACAGGGATACCCTAAGTGCCGAACATGACAATCGCCGTGAAGCGGCCGGGGTTTCGCCCGTTTTCACCGTGATTTGTCAAGCGACGCGCCCAATTGGCACCAAATCGTGCCACCGGCCTAGAGCCAATTCCGCTTCTTGAAGGCACGGTAGAGCACACCGCCGAGCACGACCATCAGGCCGAGGGCCATCGGGTACCCGTAGGTCCAGTCGAGCTCCGGCATGTTCCGAAAATTCATGCCGTAAATGGTGCCCACCAGCGCCGGGGCGAAGAGGATCGCGGCCCAACTGGAGATCTTCTTCACCTCCTCGCTCTGCGCCAGGCCGGTTTCTGACAGTTTGCGCATCTCGTCGTTCTGCGACTGCGCAACGAGGGTGCTGTGCACGGTGAGGGCATTTTGAAGCAGCTGACGGAAGGCATCCGCTCGCTCGACCACGCGCAGGGCGTGATCGAGCACGTCGCGCAGGTGGCGGTGCAGTTCAAGATCGACACGGTACTTGTCGAAGCCGCGCTGGAGGGCCTCGAACATGGGCACGAGCGGCTGTGTCGCCCGCTGGAATTCCATCACTTCACGCGAGAGGGCGTAAATGCGCCGCGACACGGCGGGGTCGCCGTCGAAGAGCTGGTCCTCGATCTCGTCGATATCGTTCTCCAGCCCCGCGACGACGGGCGCGTATTCGTCGACGACCTGGTCGAGGATCGCGTACAACACGGCCTCCGGGCCGAGCGCGAGCAGGTGCGGCGTCTCCTCCATGCGCTTGCGAACCTTGGCGAGGTCGGGCGATTCTGCATGGCGTACCGTGACGACGAAGTCGGGGCCGACGAAAATGTGCAGCTCTCCGAATTCCACCCGTTCGGTCGCATCGACGTATCGTGCCGGACGCAGCACGATGAACAGCGTGTCGGCGTACCGCTCCAACTTCGCCCGCTGATGCCCGGCCAGAGTGTCGTCCACCGCGAGGCCATGCAGGTTGAATTCCCCGGCGACCGATCGGATCTCGCTTTCGGTCGGTCGATACAGGCCGATCCAGGCAAACCCCTTGTGCGCCTTCATCGCCGCGAACGTCTCGTGCAGGGTGTCGTGGGCCGCTACGCGCCGTCCGTCCACATAGACCGCGTTGTCGATCAGTGCCATTCTGCTCCCTCGTCCGGCTGTCAGTCTGCCACCAGTCACTCGGTCGACCGGCATAGGCTCTGCCTGTGCACAACAAATACCCCAGGGGCGTCACGGTACGTGCCCTCGCGCGCGGCAGCACTCGGGCGGCCGACTACGCGTTCCTGGCCGAGACCGTCGCCGAGACGGGCGCGCTGCCCGTGTGCGCGATCGAGGTCGCGCAGCGGTGTGGGACGTGCGGATCCTCCGAGCACGGTCGCCCGTTTGTGGCCGCTCCCCCGAACCTCACCGGCGTGGTGCGCATCAGTCTGAGTCGAGCGGGCGAGCTCACGGTCGTTGCCGTGTCATGGGCCGGTGCGGTCGGAATCGACATTGAGCAGATCGCGTCCGTGCGCCGCGCCGGCTTCGACGATGTGGCCTTCACCGCGGCGGAGCGCTCCGAACTGGGCGGCCTCACTGTCGCCGACGCGGATCACGCCCGGGCCGTCTTCTGGACGCGGAAGGAGGCCGTTCTCAAGCTCAACGGAGTGGGCCTCCGCGTCGATCCACTCCACGTCGGCACGTCACTCACCGGAAACCGTCTGCTCTCCTGGCCGGGCTCGTTGCCGGATATGGCGATGGTTCGCCTGATGCCCGTCGACCTCGGGCGCGCCGGCCTGGTCGGAACGCTCGCCCACCTCCCGAACGACGCTGCGCTCCCGGGCACCGTGGGCGCGTGAGTCAGAGGATGGGAAGATCCGCAGCGCGAATCCACCGCTCGACGAAGGTACCGATGACGCGGCTGCCGGTGTGCTCGGCGAAGAACGCGATGAACGCATCCGTTGTGACATGCCCGTGGCGATACGCGAGCGTGTACGCGCGCAGGGCGGAGAAGAACGCCTCGTCTCCCAGCGACAGTCGAATGGCGTGCAGGGCCAGCGCCCCGCGCTTGTACACCCGGTCGTCGAACATGTCTCGCGCACCCGGATCGCCCACGACGAGGTCCTTGGGCAGCTGATTGAGCGCATTCCGGTGCGCGTGGGCGTTCTGATTTGCGGTCAGCCCCCCGCGCTGTTCCTCCCACAGCCACTCGGCATAGCAGGCGAAGCCCTCCTGTAGCCAGATGTCCTGCCAGCGCGACACCGTGAGGCTGTTGCCGTACCACTGGTGCGCGAGTTCGTGGGCGATGAGCCGGTCGCTGCCGTGCGCACCGTCCGCGTGATTGCGCCCGAACACGGCGAGGCCGTGCGCCTCGAGGGGAATCTCGAGCTCGTCGTCCGTCACCACGACGGAGTAGGAAGAGAACGGGTAGGGCCCGAACTTCTCGGAAAAGAACGTGATCATCTCCTCCAGGCGCCCGAAATCGGTCGCCACCTCACGCGAGTGATTCGCGGGAAAGAACAGACTCTGCGCCACGGGTGCGGCGGCCAGGTCGCGGCGGCGGTAGCGCCCGATGGACACGGCAGCCAGGTACGTGGCGACGGGTTCGTCCACGGCGAAGGTCCAGGTTGTGCGCCCGGAACGATCCGACTGTGACACGAGCGGGCCGTTGGAGATGACGGTGTAGCCCGATTCGCAGCTCACGCTGATGCGATACGTGGCCTTGTTGCTGGGATGGTCGTTGCAGGGAAACCAGGATTGCGCGCCGATGGGCTGCCCGGAGACGAGCACGCCGTCGTCGAGTTCTTCCCAGCCGACCTCACCCCACGCGCTGCGCACCGGGTGGGGCGCGCCGCGGTAGCGCACGACAACCTCGAAGGCCTCCCCCGCCTCGAGCGTTGTCGCGGTCGTGATCACGAGCTTGCGCGCGGCCTGCGAGATCTTTCGCGCCGGCACTCCGTTCACGGTCACCTTGTCGATCGTGAGGCCCGCGCAGTCGAAGCTGAAACGATCGAGTCGGCTCGTGGCGCGTGCCGTGATGGTCGCGGTGGCGTTGAGCCGATTCGTCGCCACTCGATAGTCGAGGGCGAGATCGTAGTGCACAGCGAGGTAGCCGCCGTTGCCGCTCGTCGGGGTGTACGGGTCTCCGGCCGAAGCGGAGCCATAGTTGGGTGGGATCGTCGAAGGCATAGGTGTCCAACTATTTCATGGCCGGTCGGGCACCGGCGAATTGCTCGTCCCACGGCGGATCGTGCCATGGCGAAATGGGGTTGCCCGACCACAGGGATCCGGTCGGCACGCGTTCGCCGCGCATCACGAGGGAGGACGGTCCCACCGTCGATCCCTCATCCACCGAGGCGGCGGGCAAGATCACGCTGTGCGGGCCGAGCGTCGACCCGGAACCCATGCTCACCGTGTCGAGCTGCATGATGCGGTCGTGAAACAGGTGCGTCTGAACCACGCATCCGCGGTTCACGGTGGCGCCATCGCCAAGGCTCACGAGGTCGGCTTCCGGCAGCCAGTACGACTCGCACCATACGCCCCGTCCGACGTGCGCTCCGAGGCTGCGCAGCCACACGGCGAGCGCGGGCGTTCCGGCGGCCTTCGCGGCGAACCACGGCCGCGCCACGATCTCCACAAAACTGTCCGAGACCTCGTTGCGCCAGATGAATGATGACCAGAGCGGATGCTCCGTGGCCGTGATGCGCCCCACGAGCAGCCATTTGGCCACGGTCGTCACGGCGGCGGCCACCGCCCCGGCCGCGAGCAGCACCACGCCGGACAGGACGACCGCCCCGCCGAGACCGAGGGTGAGCCACAGCCATTCCAGACTGCCGAGCACGCCCAGGGCAACCCAGGCCGTCACGATCACCGGGACCAGTCGCAGGATCTCCCACAGCGCCCGCGCCACCTTGAGGCGCGCGGGCGGATCGAATGTGCGCGCCTCGTCGGAGTCCGAGATCGTGCGGCGCAGCCGGGCGGCGGGGTTGCCGAGCCAGCTGGAGCCGCGCTTGGCTTTGCGCGGTGTGGATGAGAGCACGGCCACCAGGCCGTTGCGCGGCACGGTGCGGCCCGGTCCCGCCATGCCGCTGTTGCCCAGGAATGCCCGCCGACCGACCTTGGCCGGGCCGATGTGCAACCATCCGCCGCCGAGCTCGTAACAGGCCACCATCGTGTCGTCGGCCAGGAACGCGTCGGGTGCGATGGTCGTCAGCGAGGGGATCAGTAGAACGGTGCTGGCCTCGACGCCGGGACCCACCCTGGCCCCGAGCAGCCGCAGCCACACCGGGGTGAACAGGCTCGCGAAGAGGGGGAACAGCACATCGCGGGTGCCGTCGAGCAGGCGTTCGGTCATCCACACCTGCCAGCCGACGCGGCTGCGCACCGGATAGTAACCCTCGCGCAGACCGACGCTCAACGCCCGCACCACTCCGATCACGAGCAGGGCGTAGAACGCTCCGCCCGCGACGACAGCGACGGGCATCATGGCGGCGGCGCGCAGCAAGACGGACGCCAGGGAGTCGGCGCTGCCGATGGCCAGGCCGAGAAGCAGTGCCCCGAGTCCGATCGCGAGGGCCGGGATACCGGTGAGGGCGATCGATCCGGCCGCGAACAGGGCGAGCCAGCGGCGACCGGTGGGCGGGCGCTCGGCCGGCCAGGCTTCTTTCGCCGAGCCCACGCGACGGGCCGGTGAGCCGGCCCAGCGCTCCCCCGCCGGAACGGTGGCGCTCACGGCGGCACCGGGTTCGATCTGGGCACCGTTTCCGATGTGGGCGCCGCCGAGCAGGGTGCTGCGGGAGCCGATTTTCGCATCCGCCCCGATATGCACATGACCGATGCGCAGAACATCGCCGTCCACCCAGTACCCGGCGAGGTCCGACTCCGGTTCGATGGCCGCCTGGGCACCGATCGACAGCATCCCGGTCACGGGGGGAAGCGTGTGCAGGTCAACGTCGCGGCCGATCCGGGCGCCGAGCGCGCGGGCGTAGTAGCTGATCCAGGGGGCCCCGGCCAGGCTCTGCGCATCCACGAGAAGTGCCACCTGCTCGGCGAGCCACAGCCGCAGGTGAACGGAGCCGCCGCGAGGGTAGTTGCCCGGCGTCAGACCGTGCAACAGCGTCCGGGCGGCGACGACCGAGATGGCCATCTTGCCGGGAGGGGTGACGAACAGAACGAACCCGACCAGCACGGCCCACCAGGACACCGTGGGCACTACGCTCGACGCGCCCCAGCCTGCGAGCAGGTTGTTCGCCACGGCCAGATACACCAGCCAGCGCATGCCGACAAGCGCATGCAACGGGATCCCCAGCAGCGTCTGGGCGAACTGGCTGCGGCGCGGCGTGGGAAGAACGTCGCGGGTGACACCGGGAATGTCGGGCGTGCGCGCGTCGAGTTCCGCGGCGAGGGAGCCGATGCGTGGGTAGTCGTAGATGTCGGCGACAGTGGTTTCGGAGAATCGCTCACGCACCGCGGAGACGAACTGGGCGGCGGAGAGCGATCCGCCGCCATGCGCGAAGAAGTCGTCGTCGGGTCCCGAGACAGTGACGCCGAGGATGGCGGCCCACTTCTCGGCAAGCCATCCGGCCGTGGCTCCCAGCTCGCTCGCGGCGGCATCGTCGACGGTCACGGGCAGCGGCCAGGGCAGTGCCGCCCGGTCGACCTTGCCGGACGTGCGGGTGGGCAGCTCGGGAACGATCGCGAGCAGGGGCACGAGGGCGGCGGGCAGTTCCTCGCGCAGCCGGTCCATGGCGAGGGCGCGGTCGAAGCCGTGCGGGGCATCAGCGCGCCCGGCCGTAGTCAGCGCGACGTAGCCGACCAGCACGTGATTGCCCGCCGGGGTCGTCTGTACGACGGCGGCGCCGCCGGCCACCCCGGTGAGCGCCTGCAAGGCGGCGTCGACCTCACCGAGTTCGATGCGCCGACCGCCGAGTTTCACCTGGTCGTCGGCGCGCCCCACGAACACGAGGCCGGGCGTTTCGAAGCGCACCAGGTCGCCGCTGCGGTAGGCGCGGTCCCAGCCGAGCCCGGCATGCGGGGCGTATTTTTCGGCGTCTTTGGCCGGGTCGAGGTAGCGGGCGAGGCCGACCCCGCCGATGATGAGTTCACCGGTTTCGCCGTCGGCCACCCGCTGGCCGGACGGGTCGACGACGGCAAGGTCCCAACCGTCGAGCGGCAGGCCGATGCGCACAACGCTTTCGGTGCCGAGCAGCGCCGCGCAGGCCACGACGGTGGCCTCGGTGGGGCCGTACGTGTTCCACACCTCGCGATCACGAGCGGTGATGCGGGCCACGAGGTCGGGCGGGCAGGCTTCCCCGCCGAAAATGACGAGGCGCACGCGTTCGAGGGCGTCCTTTGGCCAGAGCGCAGCGAGGGTCGGCACGGTGGAGACAACGGTGATGCCGTGGGAGATGAGCCACGGGCCGAGGTCGGCGCCGGAGCGCACGAGGGAGCGGGGGGCCGGAACGAGGCATGCGCCGTTGCGCCAGGCGAGCCACATCTCCTCGCAGCTGGCGTCGAAGGCCACCGAGAGGCCCGCGAGCACCCGGTCGTCGGTGCCGATCGGTTCGCGGCGCAGGAAGAGGCCGGCCTCGGCGTCAACGAACGCCGCGGCGGAGCGGTGCGTGACGGCCACGCCCTTGGGCACGCCGGTGGAGCCGGACGTGAAGATCACCCAGGCGTCATCGTCGGGGGCGGGAATGACGCCGCTGGGGAAGACGAGGCCCGGGTCTTCTGTGGCGGGCAGGCCGCGGGCGGCGAGTGCGCCGGCGTCGACGGCGTCCCGCACGGCGAACACGGCCCCGGGTCCGATGATGCCCACGACTCCGGCTTCGGTGAAGACCAGGCGCGCGCGTTCCTCCGGGTCGTCGGCGTCGACGGGCACGTAGGCGGCACCCACGAGCAGGGTCGCGAGAATCGACACATACAGGTCGCGCGTGCCGGACGGGATGCGAATGCCCACGTTGTCACCACGGCGCACACCGTGGCGGCTGAGCCGGGTGGCCTGATCGTTCACCAAACGCAGGAGTCCGCGGTAGCTGATGCCGCCGGCTGCGTCTTCCAGCGCGAGCGCGTCGGGATGCCGCTCGGCGGTTTCCGCGAGGATGTCGGCCAGGGTGCGCGCGGGTGTGACCAGCGACCCGGCCTCCAGCACCCGCTGCCCGTGTCCGTTCCGGTTGCGCTGATTCTCTTCTGTGGTGCTCTGGTTCACGGGGGCTCCCCTATATCGCTCGCCCTAATCGGCCGCGCAGGACCCAGTTTAGAGGTTGACGGTGTCGTCCTGACTCGCTCTCGGAGTCGGCCGCGTAACCTGCCGCAACGGCGCGCCCGACGACGCGTCGATGCGTCGATGCGTCGATGCGTCGACAATCCCTAGCGGCGGCCGAACTCGGCCCAGAGCCGGGAAACCACGCCGGCGGCCGGACCGGTCTCCGCCGACCGAAAACCGGTGCCCGCCCACAGGGCAAGGCCGTCGGGGTCGTCCCGTCGGGCCGCATCCGCCCGAAGGAGCGCCGTCAGGTGATGAACCTGCGGGTAAGCGCGCGGAGCCCCGGCGCCGTGCTCGAGGATGAAGGCGTTCAGCAGGCCGCGGGCGGCGCGCCCCGAGAACGCGCGGGTGATGACCGTTCGATCGAAGCGGGCCGCGGCGAGCGCGTCTTGATGCGTCTGATTTGCGCCGGATTCATCGGTGCGCAGAAACGCCGTTCCCAGCTGAACCGCCGCGGCTCCGGCCGCGAGCAGCGTCGACATCTGCTCGCCCGAGTGAATACCCCCGGCCGCGATGATCGGCAGGCCCGACTCGGCGCGAATCGCGCTCACGAGCTCCGGCAACGGAACCGTACCCGGTTCATCGTCAATGACGAAGGTGCCGCGGTGTCCCCCGGCCTCCGGTCCCTGCACACACAGCGCATCGACGCCGAGGGCGTCGGCCTGCCGAGCCTCGACCACCGACGTGACGGTGGCGATCACGCTCGAACCCACGAGGCGAAGCGCGTCGACAACCTCGGCGGGCGGCAGCCCGAAGGTGAACGAGATGACGGCCACCCGCCGCTCGCAGAGCAGCGCGATCTTGTCGTCGAAGCGGTCATCGTCGGTGATCCGGGTCGGCGGCAGGTCGATGCCGGCCGCCGCCGCCGCGGGCTCGAGGTCGCGGCGGAAGCGCTCCACGCCGGCCGGGTCACCCGGCGGCGGCTGTGGCACAAAGACGTTGACGCCGAACGGATGCCCGGAGCGGTTTCGCACGTCGCCGATCTGCTGGGCCAGCAGGGTGGGTGTCTTGTATCCCGCCGCGAGAAAACCCATCCCGCCGCAGGCCGCCACGCTCGCGACGAGCGCGGGTGTTGACGCCCCGCCCGCCATTGGTGCGGCAATGATGGGGACCCGCAGGTCGTTCAGTGTGAAGATGCGCGGCGCTCCTCTGTTCGGCTTCGTCCGTCCGGGCGGCCCGGTGCCTGTGCGGTACGGTGCCTCTGCGGCCCGGTCGGTCCGAGGGCCGACGGCCGGTTTCGTTGAGTGTACTCGTGAGTTCGGCCCGGCTCTTGCCCTCACGCCTAAACCGGTATAGGTTGGCACTAAACCGGTTCAGCACACGGTGACACTCGACGAGGAGACACGATGGCCAAGGCCCGCCCCACCATTGCCGACGTTGCCCGTGAGGCCGGCGTCAGTAAAGGCCTCGTTTCGTTCGCGCTCAACGATCGCCCGGGTGTGGCCGCCGACACCCGCAAGCGCATTCTCACGGTGGCCGCGGAGATCGGCTGGCGCCCCAGCCTGCGCGCCCGTTCGCTCAGCACCGATCGGGCCTTCGCCGTGGGCATCGTCATCGCCCGCAACCCCGAGATCCTGTCGTCGGACCCGTTCTTTCCGGCCCTGATAGCGGGCATCGAATCAGCGCTCGCCCCGGCTCGTCAGGCCCTGGTGCTGAGCATGGTCGGCACCCCCGAGGACGAAATCGCGAGCTACCGGCAGCTGGCGGCCGACGACCGGGTGGACGGCGTCATCCTCAGCGACCTGCGACCCAATGACCCGCGGATCGCGCTCACCGCGGAGCTCGGACTCAAGGCCGTCACCCTCGGCCACCCCGACGCACCCACCCCGTTTCCCGCCGTCTCTCTTGACGACGCCCCCGGCATCCGCTCGGCCGTTCGGCTGCTCGCCGAGCTCGGACACACTCGCATCGCCCACGTGGCCGGACCGAACACCATGCTGCACTCCGTGCGACGACGGGCCGCCTTCGTGGCCGCTCTCGACGAGCTCGGTCTGCCCAGCACCCTGGTGGCGGAGACCGACTTCAGCGCGGCGGACGGCGCTCGCGCCACGGGAGAGCTTCTCGCCCTGCACCAGCCCCCGACCGCGATCGTCTATTCCAACGACCCGATGGCCATCGCCGGAATGGGCCTGGCCCAGCGACTCGGCGTGCGAGTTCCCGAGGATCTCTCCATCACCGGTTTCGACAACAGCGAGGTGGGCCTGCACCTCAACCCGACGCTGACGACCGTGTCGACGGCCGCGCAAGCCTGGGGCGAGGCCGCGGCGAGCGCCCTCCTTCGCCTGCTCGACGGTGACCCCGTCAGCGACATCAAACTTCCCCCCGCTCATCTCGTCGTTCGCGGTTCCACCGCGCGCGTCGCGTCCCCCACCTGAATCAATACCCGCGGCTCAGCCGCACACCCCCGACGGCCTGGCCGTACACCCGCGGCCTCGCCGCACGAACAAAGGAGCCCTCGTGGCCTCGAAGACAGCAAAGACGCTGGCACCCAAATCGAGAAACAAATACGGACTGCTGGCGATGTTCGCCGTGAGCGCCGTGGCCCTGGCGGGCTGCAGCGCGGGCGGCGGTGGCGGGTCGGCGGACAGTCACGGCGACATCACCATCTGGTACTCGAACAACGAGCAGGAGGTGGCCTGGGGCAAGCAGATGGTCACCGCCTGGAACGCAGACCACCCCGACGAGAAGATCACCGGCCAGGAGATCCCGGCCGGCAAGAGCAGCGAAGAGGTCATCGGCGCGGCCATCACCGCCGGCAACGCCCCCTGCCTCATCTACAACACGGCCCCCTCGGCCGTCGGCCAGTTCGAGAAGCAGGGCGGCCTCGTCGACCTGTCCACGTTCCCGGACGGCGCGGACTACATCGCCACGCGCAGCGGCGACGTCGCCGACCAATACAAGAACAGCGACGGCGAGTTCTACCAGATGCCGTGGAAGTCGAACCCCGTGATGATCGCGTACAACAAGGACATGTTCGCGGCGGCCGGTCTCGACCCGGAGAACCCACAGCTCTCCACGTACGACGATTTCCTCGCCACCTCGAAGACCCTCGTTGATGCGGGCGTCGCACCCAACGCGATCCTCCCCGCCCCGACCAGCGAGTTCTACCAGAGCCAGTTCGACTTCTACCCGCTCTATGCCGCCGCGACCGGCGGAACGCAGATTGTCGAAGACGGCAAGGCCACCTTCGCCAATCAGGCGGGCTACGACGTCGCCGATTTCTGGGCCACGCTTTACACGGACAATCTGTCCGGCAAGGAGGCCTACCAGGGTGACTCCTTCGCCGACGGTGAAGCGGCCATGGCGATCGTCGGCCCGTGGGCCGTGTCGGTCTACGACGGCGTGAACTGGGGCACCTCGCCGGTTCCCACCAAGGACGGCATCGCGCCCGAAGACACCTACACCTTCAGCGATGCCAAGAATGTGGGCCTGTACACGGCGTGCACGAACCAGGGAACGGCCTGGGACGTGCTCAAGTTCTCGACGAGTGAGGCACAGGACCGCCAGCTGTTGGAGCTCACCGGCCAGATGCCGCTGCGCGAGAACCTCACCGACACCTACGCGGACTATTTCGCGGCCAATCCCGCCTACGCGGCGTTCGGTGAGCAGGCCTCTCGCACCGTCGAGGTACCGTCGGGTCCCAACACGGTTCAGATCATGCAGGCCTTCCGCGACGCATGGTCGAAGTCGGTCATCTTCGGTGACGGCGATGTGCACACGGCGCTCGACGACGCGGCCAAGAAAATCGACCAAATCGCCGCACAGTAATTCGTGCAGCCATGACAACGTCAACTCGCACCCGGGCGGATGCCCCGGCATCTGCCCCCGGCAAGCGACGCACCTCAAGAAAGCAGCGGGTGTTCGGACGTCACCCGCTCGGGCTGCTCTTCAGCGCCCCGTACCTGGTCTTCGTCATGCTCGTCTTCGCCTACCCGCTGCTGTATTCCGTGTGGATCTCGTTTCACGACTTCTTCTTCACGGCGCCCGGCGCACAGGTTGAGCGCCCCTTCGTGGGCCTGGCGAATTTCGTCACCGCGTTCTCCGATCCGTCCGTCGTGCGCTCGTTCGGCAACGTCGGCATTTTTCTGCTGATCAACGTGCCGTTGACGGTGGTGCTCTCGCTGCTGCTGGCGACCGCGCTGAACCGGGTGACCCGGTTCAGCACGTTCCTGCGGGTGAGCTTCTACGTGCCGTACGTCACGGCGAGCGTGGCCGTGGTTGCCGTGTGGATTTTTCTCTTCAACGGCAACGGCCTCGTGAATCAGATTCTCGGCCCGGCCGCGCCTGACCCGTCCTGGCTGATCAACAGCAACTGGGCGATGCCCACGATCGCGTTCTTCGTCACGTGGAAGCAGCTCGGTTTCTACATTCTGCTCTACCTCGCTGCGCTGCAGGGCGTGCCCAAGGAGCTGTACGAGTCGGCGTCGACCGATGGTGCGGGAGCGGTGCGGCAGTTCTTCGCCGTGACGGTTCCGGGAGTGCGACCGGCCACGGTGCTCGTGCTGCTCGTCTCCACCGTGACGGGCGCCAACCTCTTCACCGAGCCGTACCTGCTCACCGGAGGCGGCGGGCCGAACGGGGCATCCGCCTCACCGGTCCTCATCATGTACCAGCGGGGCCTGCAACAGGGGCAACCCGACGTGGCGGCCGCGATCGGTGTGGTGCTCGTGATCGTGGTGCTCGGCATCGCACTGTTGCAGAACCGATTCGCCGGAGGTAAAGACTGATGACGACGTTCCAGAAGATTCTGCGCGGAAGCGTTCTCGGAATCGGTGCGCTGGCGTTCCTGTTCCCCTTCTATTACATGGTGATCGGATCGCTCCAGGCCACGCCGGACCCCACGGTGGCGGGGGCGTTCCCCAACCCCGCCAATCTCACGATTGAAAACTACGGTGCGATCAACGAGCGCATCAACCTGTTTCAGGGACTCGTGAATTCGGGCATCTTCACCGGTGGCGTTCTCATCGGCACGCTCGTGTTCGGACTGCTCGTGGGCTATGCCCTCGCCGTGCTGCAGTGGCGGGGCCGTGGCGTGACGTTCGCCCTCGCGCTGCTCGTGCAGGTGGTTCCCTTCCAGTTGCTGATGATTCCGCTGTACGTGCTGATTGCGCGTGACTACGGACTCGCCGACAATTACCTCGGCATGATCCTGCCGTTCGCCATCAACTCCACCGCCGTCATCATCTTCCGCCAGTACTTCCTTCAGCTGCCCAAGGAGCTGTTCGAGGCGGCACGCATCGACGGCGCGACGGAGCTCGTGCTCCTCTGGCGGATCGCCCTGCCGCTCGTGCGCCCCGCGGTGATCACCGTGGTGCTGCTCACGTTCATCGGGCCCTGGAACGAATTCCTGTGGCCGTTCCTCATCACCAAGGATGCCGGTATGCAACCGCTTGCCGTATCCCTCGCCAACTACATCTCGACCGTGGCGGCATCCGCTGCCAACCCCTTCGGGGCCACTCTTGCGGGCGCAGCGGTGCTCGCTGCCCCCGTGGTTCTGCTGTTCATCGTGTTTCAGCGCTACTTCATATCGACCGACATCGGCTCGGGCGTCAAAGGATAATCATGTCGAACACCATCACGACCTTCCCCTACTCCCTCACCCGCGCCGGGGTGATCATGACACCCGAGGACGGCAACGAACTCGAGGCCGAGGGTGTGCTCAACCCCGGAACCGGGCACGCTCCCGACGGAACCCTGTACCTGCTGCCGCGCCTGGTCGCGTCGGGCAATGTGAGCCGCGTCGGCCTGGCCCGGGTGATCATCGAAAACGGTGTGCCGACCGGGGTCGAGCGCGAGGGCGTGGCGCTTGCACCCGATCGCGGCTGGGAGCGTGGCGCGAACAACGCCGGGGTCGAGGACCCCCGCGTTACCTTCATTCCCCGCCTCGGCATGCACGTGATGACGTACGTGGCGTACGGGCCGCTCGGGCCGCGCACGGCGCTGGCCGTGTCAACCGACCTGCGAGAGTGGACCCGACTGGGTCCGGTGTTGTTCACCTACGACGACGACCTGGACATGGACCTGAACCTGTTCCACAACAAGGACACCGTCTTCTTCCCCGAGCCCGTCACGGCGCCCGACGGCGTAGAGAGCTTCGCCGTGCTGCACCGTCCCATGTGGGACATCGGCGAGGTACGGCCGGGCGAAGGCATCCGCCTGCCCGCCGGTGTCGAGGACGCCCGACAGAGCATCTGGATCAGCTACGTTCCGGTGGCTGACGTGTTGGGCGACATCCGTTCCCTCGCGATCTGGCAGCAGCACCGTTTTCTCGCCGGGCCCGAGTTTCCGTTCGAGGCGCTCAAAATCGGTGGCGGACCGCCGCCGCTGCGCGTGCCGGAAGGCTGGCTGGTGCTGCACCACGGCGTGACCGGAGTGATCGACAACGCCTTTGACCAGCAGCGCAAGGTCAACTACGCCGCCGGCGCAATGATCCTCGACGCCGAGGACCCGACGAAGGTTCTGGCCCGCACGAGCGTGCCGTTGCTGAAGCCGGAGACGGCCGATGAGATGAGCGGCATCGTGCCCAACGTCGTGTTCCCGACGGCCATCGAAGAGATCGACGGGCAGCTCTTCGTGTTCTATGGCATGGCCGATTCCAAGATCGGCGTCGCCCGCCTCGACCGCGCCGAGTAGTCCCGTGGTCGCTAGTTCAGGAGATCCCGGCTCGGCGCGTCGCGGTGCCGCGTCGTTCGGCGCGCAGCGGCTCGCAGCAGCGGGGATCTCCTGAACTGGCAACGGATGCCACGGCACGACGAAGCCCCAGTCGGGTGACTGGGGCTTCGTCGTGCCTGCCTCGAAGAGGGGTCGACCTAGTGGTTCAGAGCCGGTTCGTCGAACTGGTTGCTCGTGTTGTTGACACCGCCGGCCTTGAGCGCGGCTTCGCCCGCGAAGTACTCCTTGTGGTTGTCGCCCAGGTCGGATCCCGACATGTTCTGGTGCTTGACCGTGGCGATTCCCTCGCGGATCTCGCGGCGCTGCACGCCCTTCACGTAGGCGAGCATGCCCTGGTCGGCGAAGTAGCCCTTGGCGAGGTCATCTGTGGACAGCGCGGCCGTGTGGTACGTCGGCAGCGTGATGAGGTGGTGGAAGATGCCGGCCTCGGCCGATGCGTCGCGCTGGAAGGTGCGGATCTTCTCGTCGGCGTTGCGGGCGAGTTCGGTCTCGTCGTAGTCCACGCTCATCAGCTTGGCCCGGTCGTAGGCCGACACGTCCTGCCCCGCCTCGAGCAGCGCGTCGTACGCCTGCTGACGGAAGTTGAGCGTCCAGTTGAACGACGGGCTGTTGTTGTAGACCAGCTTGGCGGTCGGAACAACCTTGCGCACCTCGTTCATCATGGCGCCGATCTGGCCGATGTGCGGCTTCTCGGTTTCGATCCAGAGCAGGTCGGCACCGTTCTGCAGCGAGGTGATGCTGTCGAGCACGCACCGGGCCTCTCCGGTGCCCGGGCGGAACTGGAAGAGGTTGCTGGCCAGACGCTTCGGGCGCAGCAGCTTTCCATCGCGCTTGATGACGACGTCACCGTCGCCGAGGTCGGCCTCGGTGATCTCGTCGACGTCGAGGAAGGAGTTGTACTGGTCGCCCAGGTCGCCCTTCTGGTAGGACACCGCGAGCTTCTGCGTGAGGCCGGCGCCGAGCGAGTCGGTGCGGGAGACGATGATGCCGTTTTCGATGCCCAGCTCCAGGAACGCGTAGCGTACGGCGTTGATCTTCGCGATGAAGTCCTCGTGGGGAACGGTGACCTTGCCGTCCTGATGGCCGCACTGCTTCTCGTCGGAGACCTGATTCTCGATCTGGATCGCGCAGGCACCCGCCTCGATCATCTTCTTGGCCAGGAGGTAGGTCGCCTCCGGGTTGCCGAAGCCGGCGTCGATGTCGGCGATGATCGGCACGACATGCGTCTCGTACGTGTCGACCTGGTGCTGGATCTTCGCGGCCGTGGCGTCATCGCCGGCGCTGCGAGCCCGGTCGAGAGCGGTGAACAGCAGGTCCAGCTCGCGAGCATCGGCCTGGCGGAGGAAGGTGTAGATCTCCTCGACGAGCGCGGGAACGGATGTCTTCTCGTGCATGGACTGGTCGGGGAGCGGACCGAACTCGCTTCGCAGCGCCGCGACCATCCATCCGGACAGGTAGAGGTACCGCTTGTTAGTGGTCTTCAGGTGCTTCTTGATCGAGATCATCTTCTGCTGACCGATGAATCCGTGCCAGACGCCGAGCGACTGGGTGTAGATGGAGGAATCTCCGTCGTACTCGCCCATGTCCTTGCGCATGATGTCGGCCGTGTACTGGGCGATTTCGAGACCGGTCTTGAATCGGTTCTGGGCGCGCATCCGGGCGACAGACTCGGGGTTGATCGCATCCCAGCTGCTCCCGATCTGCTGCTTCAGGGATTCGACGGCTGCGGTGTCGTCTTGATAGAGCGTCATGTTCATTCCTTCGACGTAGGAGTGGTGCAGGCATGTGGACTGAAAATATGGCTGACCTTGCGGCTGCTGACTCAAGAATGACGCAGATCCACGGGGTCTTCTTCAGAACCAACACCAGAACTTTTGCGATTCTTCTGCTCTTGGAAAGAAAATCGAGCCATGCACGCTCTGGCGCCCACCCGCCGCACGAACGCCGCAAGCACCTCGCACCCAGCCGGTACCATCGGGTCATGGCCCTCACTTCGCCCCCCATCACCGCCGGGCATCGGTGATGGCTCCCCGCGTCAGCACGACTGACCGCATCCATGTCGCCCTGCGTGAAGCGATACTCTCCGGCGACCTCGCCAGCGGTTCGCTGCACTCCATCTACCAGTTGGCGGAGCGGTTCGAGGTGTCGCGCACACCGGTTCGTGACGCGGTTCTGCGCCTCGCGGACGCGGGCATGCTGGAGATCGAGCGCAACCACGGCGTACGGGTGCGCGGACTGAAGGTGGACGACGTGCGCGAGGTCTTCGAGGCGCGCCTGCTGCTCGAGGTTCCGGCCGTCGCCTTCGCCGCGGCCCATGCCGATGAGGCCCTCGTCGCAGGACTGAGATCGTGTCTGCTCGACTGCGCGGCGGCCGCGGACGCGGATGACGAGGCGGGGTTCAAACGCAGCGACCGTCGACTGCACACACTTCTGATGACGGCCGCCGGCAACGGCCGCATCTCGGCCATGGTCGAATCGCTGCGTGATGCAACACAGGCGCACGGCGTCTGGACGGCCGATCGATCACGTACTCTCCTGGCCATCCAGCATGAGCATGAACCGATCGTCGAGGCCGTGGCGGCCGGGAACGCCGATGCCGCGGCCCTCCTCATGTACGACCATCTCGTCGGAACCGCGGTTCTGTTGATGCAACAGGTGGCGAGCATTTCGGGTGAAACGATTCCGGAGCCGTGGCCGGGAGCGCTCGTGTCGCGCGGACCGGTTCGCTGAAACCTGTCCCAGGTCGAGCCCGGCTGGAGTAGCATGCTACTCATGGCCCACTCGCCGAACACCCTGCCCGAATCCCGGCCCCCCGGCGACGTCTCCGACCTCATCGCGCTCTTACGCGAGACCGTGGTGGGGCCGGTGGATGCCGACACGCGCCGCCGTGCGGAGTACTCGACGGATGCATCCAACTATCGCGTGGTGCCCGATGTCGTGGTCTTTCCGCGCGACACCGACGACGTGCTCGCCATCGCCGAGGTCTCACGGTCGACGTCAACCCCGCTCACCATGCGTGGCGGCGGAACCTCGGTGGCCGGGAACGCGATCGGCCCGGGCATCGTCGTGGACCTGTCACGCTCCGTGAACCGGATCATCGACATTGACGCCGAGGCCCGAACGGCGCGGGTGGAGCCGGGAGTGGTGCTGGGAACCCTGCAGAAGGAGGCGGCCGTCCATGGCCTGCGTTTCGGCCCGGACCCATCCACCTGGGCGCGCTGCACCATTGGCGGCATGATCGGGAACAATGCGTGCGGATCGCACTCGCTGGTCTTCGGACGCACGGCAGACAACGTGGTCGACCTCGACGTGCTCGATGGCCGGGGACGCCGCTTCACCGCCGGCTCAGGCCTGGACGTTGTACCGGGCCTGGAAGACTTCGCCCAGGGCAAGCTTGAGCTGTTCCGCACCGAACTCGGGCGTTTCGGCCGTCAAGTCTCCGGATATTCCCTCGAGCATCTCCTGCCAGAAAAGGGCCGCAACCTGGCTGCGGCGCTGGTGGGAACCGAGGGAACGTGCGGCGTCGTCCTCGGTGCGACGGTCAAACTGGTGGACGTTCCGGTCGAACCGATTCTCCTCGTGCTCGGCTATTCCAGCATGTTCGCGGCCGCCGACGCCGTGCCGGCCATACTGCCGCACCACCCGGGCGCCATCGAAGGGCTGGACGCCCGCCTCGTCGACGTTGTACGCCGCATGCGCGGCGACGCGGCCGTCGCCGATCTTCCATCCGGGGCGGGATGGCTGCTCGTCGAACTCTCCGGCGCGGACCGGCGAGAGACTCTTGACCGCGCCAACAAACTGACCCGTGACTCCGGGGCTGTTTCGTCGCGCGTCATCACGTCGTCGGCGGCGGCGAAGTCGGTGTGGCGCATCCGTGAGGACGGCGCCGGCCTCGGTGGACGCACGGCGACCGGCAACCAGACCTGGCCGGGATTTGAAGACGCGGCCGTGCCGCCGGAGAATCTGGGCGGTTACCTGCGTGAATTCGACGCGATGCTCAACGAATACGGTATCGAGGGTGCCCCGTACGGGCACTTCGGCGACGGCTGTATCCACATCCGTCTTGATATCCCACTCGACCATGATGGCGACGTGCTGCGTTCGATGATGCAGGACGCGGCACGGCTCGTCGCCAGGCATGGCGGGTCGTTGTCCGGTGAGCACGGCGACGGGCGGGCCAGGAGCGAGCTCTTGCCCCTGATGTACTCACCAGAGGCCATCGCTTCCTTTGCGGCGTTCAAGCACGTCTTCGACCCTCAGGACCTGCTCAACCCCGGCGTCGTTGTGCGGCCCGCTCCCCTCGATCGTGACCTGCGGCGCCCCGCGGCGTTGCCGTTGTTGAGCGTGAACGGGCTGGCCTTCACCCACGATGACGGCGACTTCACCAAGGCCGTGCACCGGTGCGTGGGCGTGGGCAAATGCCGCGTGGACAACACCCAGGCGGGCGGCTTCATGTGCCCGTCGTTCCTCGCGACCAACGACGAGAAGGATTCCACTCGCGGCCGCGCCCGCGTGCTGCAGGAGATGGCGAATGGCACCCTGGTCGATCGTGACTGGCGCGCACCGGAAATCCACGAGGCTCTCGATCTGTGCTTGTCGTGCAAGGCCTGCTCCACCGACTGCCCGGCCGGTGTTGACATGGCGGCGTACAAGACCGAGATGCTGCACCAGACGTACAAGGGCCGCCTGCGACCGATCACTCACTACGTGCTCGGTTGGCTACCGCGCTGGGCCCGGCTGGTGTCCCCCATCGCCCGTCTGGTCAACCCGATTCTTTCCGTGCGCTGGATCCAGAAGCTGGTCCTGGCACTCGGGGGTATGGACCATCGCCGCTCCATCCCCGCGTTTGCGAACACGTCGTTCACCTCAAGCCGGCGGGCGAACCCGGTGGGGCTCGCCGGTGATGAGAAACGAGTCCTATTGTGGGTCGATTCGTTCAGCGACAACTTCTCGCCGACCATCGCCCATTCGGCCATCACGGTGCTCGAGGCGGCCGGCTACACCGTCGTCACGCCGGAACGGCCCGCGTGCTGCGGCCTCACCTGGATCACCACAGGTCAGCTGACCGGCGCGCGTCGGATACTGGGCAATCTGCTGGATGATTTCTCCCCGTTCGTTGCCGACGGGGTGCCCGTGCTCGGACTGGAGCCCTCGTGCACCGCGGTGCTGCGCTCAGACCTGCTCGAACTCTTCCCTGATGACCCGCGGGCCGCAGCCCTCGCCGCGAACACGTACACACTGGCGGAACTGCTGAGCGCGCCGGCACCGATCGGGCCGGCGGGCACCTGGTCGCCTCCACGACTTGACGGCTGCGAGATCGTGGTGCAGCCGCACTGCCACTACCACTCCGTGATGGGCTTCTCCCCGGACGCCCGCCTGCTCGAGGAGCTGGGGGCTTCCGTGACCCCCCTGGCCGGATGCTGCGGGCTGGCCGGAAACTTCGGCATGGAGAAGGGCCACTACGACGTGTCGGTGGCCGTCGCCGAAAATGCGATGCTGCCTGCCCTGCGCGCGGCCGCGCCGGGGACCCTGTTGCTGGCCGACGGTTTCTCATGTCGCACGCAGGCGAGCCAGCTGGCCGATGAGAACGGCATTCATCTGGCCGAGCTGCTGGCCTCGCGGCTCGTTACGGCACGGGGCGCAGAAGTGGTCCCTCCGCGCGCTGACTCGTGACGTCCACGAATTCGATGCGAGAGAGATTCGGCCGATGGAACTTTTTCAGGCCGGTCAACTTCTAGTTTGAGTGCGATAGGGGTGCCGATGCACGCACCGACACACTCGCGCATCGTCCGGCGACTCACCATTCCTCCGCGCGGCCCCGCCCGCTGGCCGTTGTGGTCGATGGGCCTACTGCTGGGCGCGTACGTGTTCATGCTCCTGATCCATGGCGCCGGAGACAGAGCGGTGGGCGAGGAGGTGCTCGGCTCCCTCGCGGGATGGGTGCCGGCCGCCGTCTGCTGGCGCGCGGCGTACCGCACCGTTCCGGTCCCGGCACGCGCTCCTGGCCGCCGCGGCCGTGACGGCCTTCGCGACCGCCAACCAGATCTACTTCCTCTCCCTGACCGGAACGATGTCGCTGCCATTCCCTGGACCGACCGACATCGGCTACCTCTTGTTCCACCCCTGATGTTTGCCGCTCTCGTCGCGCGGGTACGACCTCAGCGGCGAAGCATGACCTGCTCGTCAACGCGCACAGTTCGACCGGCGCGGCCGGACACGTCCTGATTATGCCGGCCATCGGCACGGAGGCAGCCGTCGGCGTCCTACTGCTGAGCAGCCAGATTCACGTCCTGTTTCTGGCGGTGGGATTGACGACACTGACCCTGCCGGTCACGTCGGTGCGCTTTCAGCTGACCGTCAAGCAGCTGACGGGGATGTCCGCGATGCGCACGACAATCGCCGCCCCGCCGGGAAGTGCCGACGATGGCAATTCCCGGCGGAAGCGGCGACGGCCCCGCGTGGGTGTGTTCGGATCAGTCCCTGGTGATCTTCCAGATGCCGTCGGCGAGCGCCTTGTCGGGGTGCTGCACGGTCACGAAGAGTTCCCTCGGGTTCGTGCCGAAGTAGATCCCGGTGGTCTCGGCACCCTGATCGGTGAGCGACGCGAAGAGGTCGACACTCTTCGAGTTGCCGGCGGGGTTTGTGCTCTTGTCGGCCCGGTAGATGTCACTGAAGCTGTTATCTTCGGCGATCCACAGGGCTCCGTCGGGTCCTTCCGCCAGGTTGTCCGGGCTGTTGAAACCGGTCACGCCGGCGGGCTGGTCTTCGACCGGCACGTTGACTCCGGCCTCGACGAAGGATGTCAGCACGTTCTCTTTCAGGTCGATTGCGACCACCCGGTCCTCAGAGGTATTCGCGACGTAGAGCGTGGTGCCGATGACCTCCACGTCTTCGGGGCGACCGAATTCGGTCGCGGCGACCGCGTTCGACGCGACGTCGGCATCCGTGACGACCTGATTCTGGTCGAGGGCCACCCACTCGAAAGCACCGACCTTGTCCGTGAACGTGGCCTGGTTCCAGAGCTGGTCGGCGTCTGAGAGGTCGCTCAGCTTGAGTGCGTACAGCTGGCCCGCGGACAGGTCGCCCCGGGTTGTGGGCACGAACTTGTAGATCGACCCGCCGTTGTACTCGTCAATGACGTACACGTTCCCGGCCTTGTCGAGGTCGATGCCCTCGTGGCGCAGGCTGCCCAGAGCGGTACGCTCTTCGATCTTTGTGACCTTGGTGAGGTCCTTCTTGTCGAGGAACACCTCGTAGACCTTGCCGCCCGATGTTTCCTCGGTGACCAGCAGAGTGCCCCACGCCGTCCAGCGGATGCCGTCGAGCCGATTCCAGTCGGCTCGCTGGGCGATGACCGTGGCCTTGCCTGTCTTGAGGTCGGTCACGGCGATGGCACCGTTGTCGTTGACCTCATAGGTGTTGTACAGGTAGCGACCGGCCTCACGGCCGGTCTCGTTCTGTGTGTTCATGTCGTGCAGGTCTGAGACGCCCGGGTAGACGTCGAGAACCGTCTCGTCCTGCACCATGGTCTGTGTGAATCCGGAGGGGACCAGGTAGGGAACGGTCCAGTCGCTGCTGGCCTGGCCGTAGGCCGAGGCGTCGAGGGCCGCGAACGAGAATGGACCGTGCTCGGAGTCGTCGGAGCGATCCTTGTCGGACGGGTGCTGATCGCGAGAGTTGCCCACGTCATCGCGCTTCGGGCCGTCCTCCGAGCGGGCGGAATCTGCGTGGGCCGCGGTAGCGAGACTGAGCATGAGAGATACAAAAACTGCGCCAGTGGCGATCTTCTTGAGCATATCCATCTTTCTGTTCGGTTACTGAGAGCCTTTCGAGACTATGAGCGAGAAGTGAACACCAGGCAACGAACGGCCAACGTCGTCATGACTTCTCTGTCGTCTTCCCGTCACCGCGGAAACCTGCTTAGACAAACCAGCTCTCACCGCGCAGCCCGGGACGCTCATTCCATGTCGACCCACGCATCCGTCAGCCAGAGCGCGCGACGGATGGTGCTTCACTTCATCCTGGCCGGCCTCGCCGTGGAACACAGCGCCTGTGACGATCAAGCCGCTCGTGCGGGCGGCGGTCATCGCCCGAACGATGAGCTGGGTGGTCTGCCGGTTGCTGGTGGCGTATCCGAGCACCTGGCGGGTGGCCAAGTCGATCACTGTTGCCACGTAGAGCCGGCCCTCCCGAGTCGCCACATAGGTAATGTCCCCGACCAGAATCGATCCCGGTATCAACGATCCGAAGTCCCGATTGAGCAGGTCCACAAGGTCTTTCAGCCGGGCGGCACGGGCTTTGGCTCGTCGTTCACGACAGGTAACAGTGGAATGTGGGGAAAACCCGGAGCAATCCGGCCCCTACATCCCTTTGTTTTAGGTGCCCCTGGAGGGATTCGAACCCCCAACCGTTTCCTTAGGACGGAACTGCTCTTCCGTTGAGCTACAGAGGCTGGTCCCGCCAGTTTAGCTGCTCTCGAGTGCCGCTCGGTCGTTCGCTGCCGAGCGCGGTGATAGCAGCGGGCAGTTACGGGGCTGCACCAGCCGGCCATGTGCACGATCTGGATCAGGTTGCGCTGGACGATCGGGCGCGCAGTCTCGGGAACGTCGAGGTGCGGCGAGCGACGGAACGGCGGGTCAGGCGGCGACGGCGGGGACCAGGTAGGCGTCCCACTGTGAGAGGGGATGCTCGACCCCGCGCACGACCCAGGTGGTTCCCGACGGCATCCGTGGCGTGAAGCGGAGGCTCCAACCCATCTCCGCCGGCGTGTGGTCGCTCTTGGAATTGTTGCACGTGAGGCAACATGCCGCGAGGTTGTCCCAGGTGTCCCGTCCGCCGCGCGAGCGCGGCAGGATGTGGTCGATGGTGGCGGCGGACTTGCCGCAGTAGCAGCACCGGTGATTGTCACGCCGCAGCACGCCCCGCCGACTGACCGGCACGATCCTCCCCCGCGGCAGCCGCACGTAGCGCACGAGCAGAATCACGCTGGGCCGCTCCCATACGCCGGAGGCGGTGAAAACCGGATGCCCCAGGTCGGATTGCACGATGGTGGCCTTCTGGTTCATCACCAGAATCATCGCTCGTTTGTACGTGACCACGGCGAGGGGCTCGTACCCCGCGTTGAGGACCAATGTTCGCATGCGCTCCCTTTCGAAGGAGACTGGACGGCTTCCAGCCATTCGAACTGCTTTTCTGACGTAAGCAGGAGGAAACGAGCGATCAAACAAAAAAAGGACGCTGTCACGAATGACAACGCCCATCAGGCCACGACGTGGCTCACTGTCTGACAGCTATGACGACGCACAGAATCTACGCGCTCATCCATGGTGTGGATTGTGCGTACCTCGTGCATTCGGCTCTCCCTAACCCGTAAACAACAGAACATCAGGTTAACCTACAAGTGGCGTCTCGCGAAATGCGAGACGCCACTTATGTGCTAGGTGTTACACAATGTTCACCGGTCATCCATCAAAAATGACGAATTCACCGGACCGTTCGGGGAACTAGATCCCGATGCGAACGATGTAGTAGTCACTGGTCCAGATCGGCTGGATTCGCACGTTCTGACCGGTGTACGGGGCGTGCAGGATGTTGCCGTTACCGGCATAGAACCCGTCGTGGCCCGGCATGATGACAAGGTCGCCGGGAACGGCGTCTTCGATGGAGATGCGCGTGCCCGCGGCGCCCTGGCCGGTGGACGAGTGCGGCAGACTGACGCCGAACTGGGCGTAGACATACTTGATGAAGCCGGAGCAATCGAAGCCGGCCGGAGTCGCCCCGCCGTAGACATAGGGAACGCCCTGGTACTCGGCGGCCTTGTTGAAGACGGCCTGCAGATCGAATGCAGGGTGGTTCGGGCTGGCGAGGTAGTCGGCCGCTGACGGGCCGGTGTAGGCGCTCGCATACGTCACACGCTGCGAGGCGACCTCGATGCGACGGGCCTCCGCGGCCGCGGCCGCAACGACGGCAGCCTCGGCTGCCGCGGCAGCCGCGATTTCCTCGGGGGTCGTGGCAGAGAACCCCTCGCGGGCGACGGTCACGGTGTTGGCCTGGGCGTCGACCTCAACGGCCTGAGCGCCCGACTTGGTGGCCTGAGTCGACGCGGTCGATTCGAAGGTGGCGTCCCGTGAGCCGGGAGCGAAGGCATAGGCAGGCAGGGCCATCGTGGCGACGAGGCCAGAGGCGAGAGTCATGATGACGATGTTGCTGAGGCCACCACGGCGTGAGCGCTTCGGGGCGGCACGGCGGGCGGCGTTCTGCGGGCTGACCGACGTTTCCACTTGTGCCAGGGAATCGGATGTCGGTTTGGTCCCACGCCGGAGCCTTCTCATTCCGAATGCAGTCAAAGTTATCCTCCGACGCCTTGACAACACTAGGTAGTTGCCCCGTCCACTTCGCTCGTCGCGGGTGTGTTCCGCGGCAAGAGACGGGTAGCTGGCGTCTTGCCGAGGGTCCTTCGACCTTCGTCTGGTCTGTGGGACAGCTACGAGATTACGTGACAGCGGTTGGTTTGTCACTCTGAACGACGCTTTTCTAACGAATTGGTAACGAACACTCAGGTCGAAACCAACGCCCGGCGCACTGTCGGCGCGGCACGGACTCTCCGTCTAGGGGCGCTGGATCGCTGTGATCACGCGGGAGTTACCGGTGTTGTGACGAAGACATGACCGGCAACATCGTTGGGCAATTCGAGGCCGTTTCCGTAACCTTCAACCTTCACCAGAACGTACGACCCGGCGGCCGAAAATTGGGCCGTCGCGCCGGGGAGCACCCCGGACTGTTTGAGCTGCAGCAGAAGCTCCGGGTCGAACTGCACGGGTTCACCGAGGCGACGGATGACCGCGCTCACCGGCTCTGGCGAGCCCGCCACGAGTGTGAGCAGGTTCGTGACGCCGGCCATGAATGCCACGGCCGGCGAATCGCCGAACTCGTCAAGGCCCGGAATCGGGTTGCCGTATGGAGATTCGGTGGGGTGCCCGAGAATCTCGAGGATCTTGCGCTCCACCTGCTCGCTCATCACGTGTTCCCAGCGGCAGGCCTCGTCGTGCACGAACTCCCACTCCAAACCGATCACGTCGCTCAGCAGCCGCTCGGCCAGCCGGTGCTTGCGCATCACGTGAACGGCTTTGCTGCGTCCCGAAATGGTGAGTTCGAGGTGGCGATCCCCGGACACGACGACCAGGCCATCGCGTTCCATTCGCGCCACGGTCTGCGAAACGGTGGGGCCGGAGTGACCGAGGCGCTCCGAAATTCGGGCGCGGAGCGGCACGATCTGCTCTTCCTCCAGGTCAAGAATCGTGCGGAGGTACATCTCGGTGGTATCAATCAAGTCAGTCATCCGCAGCCTCTCTTTGGGCCGCTGCACGGCCTTGCCTTCGACGTAACAAGACTACCCGCCGCCGACGGTGCAACTAGAATCGCCGTATGCCGGACCTGATGATTCCCACTGAACTGCTGCCCCTTGACGGACGATTCGGCTGCGGCCCATCGAAAATCCGTCGCGAACAACTCGACCACCTGATTGGATTCGCGACCGGAATTCTCGGAACGAGTCACCGTCAGCCCCCCGTGAAAGAGCTTGTCGGCCGCGTGCGCGCGGGCCTCGCCGAGCTCTTCGACATTCCTGAAGGCTACGAAGTCGTGCTCGGCAACGGCGGTTCCACCGCGTTCTGGGATTCCGCCGTCTTCTCGCTGATCGAGAAGCGCAGCCAGCACTTGGTGTTCGGCGAATTCGGCGGAAAGTTCGCCAAGGCCGCCGCCGCGCCCTTCCTCGACGCCCCCGACGTGGTGTCGGCGGAGCCCGGTTCTCGCAGTGAAGTCGTGCCCCTGGACGGCATTGACGTGTACGCCTGGCCGCAGAACGAGACATCGACTGGCGTGATGGCCCCGGTCACCCGCGTCGTCGGCGACGAGGGTGCGCTCACCGTGATCGACGCCACGAGCGGCGCGGCCGGCATCGACTTCGCGGCCGATCAGGCGGATGTCTATTACTTCGCGCCGCAGAAAAACCTCGCCTCCGACGGTGGCCTGTGGCTGGCCCTCTTCTCCCCCGCCGCACTCGAACGCGTCGAGCGCATCCATGCGAGCGGACGTTATATCCCGGAGTTCCTCAGCCTCAAGAACGCGATCGATAATTCCCGTCTCAACCAGACCCTGAACACACCAGCCCTCAGCACCCTGCTGCTGCTGGAGAGCCAGATCGACTGGATCAACGAGAGCGGCGGACTGCCCTGGGCGTCCGCGCGAACGCAGGAATCGTCATCCATCCTCTACGACTGGGCCGACAGCGTCGACTATGCGACTCCCTTCGTGACCGACAAGGCGCACCGCTCGCAGGTCGTCGCGACGATCGATTTCGACGACTCCGTCGACGCCTCGGCCATCAGCCGCACTCTGCGCGCCAACGGCATTCTCGACACCGAGCCGTACCGCAAGCTCGGCCGCAACCAGCTGCGCGTGGGCACCTTCACGGCCATCGACCCGAACGATGTGCGTCGGCTCGTGCAGTCCATCGAGCACGTTGTCGGACACCTCGGCGACTAGGCAGAGACAGGAGCAGGCCGATGCGATTGTGGTTGAAAGACAGCGAACGCCGGCCTGATCCCCTGCCCGCCAGAGCGGATGCCCGCGCCGCGCTGCTCACCGGCACCGTTGGGTGGCTGCTCGCCCTCGCGGCCGCCCTGATCTGGCGCGACCAGATCACCGAGGCCGGCCGGGACTGGTGGGTCTGGTGCGCCGTGATCGGCCTGGCGCTGGGCCTTCTCGCCCTGTTGTGGGTGCAGCTGCGGCGGAGCCGCTAGCTCATCGGTAGGGCGGCGCCGCACGCAAGCTCGGACATTCTCGCGACACGCCGCCTCCTCACGCTCGAGCCGCGGCGTGTCGCATTTTTGTCCGAGGTCAGTGGTCCTCGGTGTCGAAATCGACGCCGTCCAGGTGATCATCGTCGAGGTGGTCTGCCTCGTCGTGTTCGCCCTCGTCTGATTCCTCATCGTCGGCGTCATCGTCGTCCGATTCGTCGTCGTCCGACTCGTCGGCCGTGTCGTCGTCGGAATCTCCCTCGCCGTCGATCAAGCGGTCGGACCACGGGACCCAATCCGGCGCGGTCAGCGCGTACTCGCCGGGCATCAGCTCGGTCTCCAGCACGGTCGCCGCGGCGTTCTCGTCGGTGCGCGCGAGCGACACGGTCCAGTGCCATCCCGGGTAACCGCTCAGCGTGCAATCGAAGTGCAGCGAAACGACGCGCTCGCCCTCGACCTCGTGCCCGAGCAGTTCGCCGATCGACTCGGCTGGGGTGATCTCCTGCAGCGCCGTGCGGGCCAGCTCCACGGCACCGAGAAGCACCTCATCGGCAACGATCGCCGGAGGCGTGGTGCTGTCGGACTCGGCGCGCTCACTCATCAGGGGCAGGGTGGCATCGTCATCAGGCATCCAGTTCTTCTGCAACTTTCCGCAGCATCGCTGCAATCTTGTGGCTGTGCGAGCTTTCGGGATAGCGGCCGCGGCGCAGGTTAGCGCCGATCCCGTCCAGCATCTTTACGAGGTCTTCAACGATGATGGCCATGTCGTCGGCCGGTTTGCGATTGATTTTGGAGAGGCTCTGGGGTGCCTCGATCACGCGAACGGAGAGCGCCTGGGCGCCGCGCTTTCCATCGGCAATTCCGAACTCCAGTTTCGTGCCGGCTTTCACCGTCACGCCGGAGGGCAGTGCAGAAGCGTGGAGAAAGACCTCGTGGCCGTCATCAGAAGTGATGAAGCCGAAACCCTTTTCCTCGTCGTAGAACTTGACCTTGCCGGTGGGCATCTGGACCTCGCTGGAGTTAGGGGTGTGTGGGGCGCGCGAAACCGCGCTAGGTGCGGGTCCAGCATATTCCGTTCCCGCTGGTCGCGCCCCGTATCCTTAGAGTGTGACCAATCAAAATTCAGCCTCCACCGGCCGGCTCGAACGCATCCTGGCGTACATGGTCGCGGGGGTGGTGGGACTCTCGATCTTGTCGTTCATTGCGATTATCGCCGGCACCGCCGCCGGCGCCGGAGCGGATGACGGCTTCAGCAAGGGCCTCTGGCCCTTCCTGTTCGTGCTTCCGCTGTACGGTCTGCCGGTCGCCTTCCTGCTGACCATCGGTCTCATCCTGTTCGTCGGCATGCGTCGCCGCCGCGAGTCCCGGGCGAACGAGTAACCGGATGCTGTCACTCGCCACCCGCCTGCGTGCCCTCGACGACACCACCCTCCGACGCGCCCTCGAGGTGCGCCGGGTGACTCCGGCGGGCATCCGCGATTTCTTTGACCTGGCCGACGCCCTGCTGGAACCGGGCGCGGTGCAGAAAACCCTCGCTCATCTGGATCGCGCCACGCTCGCCGTCCTCGCCGGCGCCGGCGAGCTCGTTCGGGCCCGCACCGCCGAAGCCGCCCGGCTCAGCGCCATCGACCCTGCCGCGGCCTCGACCGGCACCGTTCCGGCGCCGACGCTCAGCGAGGTCACCGCGCACCTCTGCGACCTGAGCGGTGCCGTCGTATCTACCGAGCAGGTGGCCGCCCGGGCCGCCGAACTCGATGCCATGCTCCTGTGTCGCATCGTCGACGGCCGACTGAGCCCCTACGACGCCGTCTCGACCCAGCTCCTCGCCTGGCCGACTCAGGGCCTGCCCAGTGCCGTCCAACTCGCATCCGTACCGGCCCCCGTCGATCTGGCACCGGCAGAGGGGTTCGACATCGCGTTTGCCAACCAGCTTGCGGCCGAGCGCGCCTTCGCGTGTGTGTCCTCCATCGCCGAACTCGTCAGCGAACTGGCCAGGGACCCCGCGCGGGAACTCAGCCGCGGTGGTCTCGGGCTGCCCGATACCAAGCGCCTGGCCCTGGTGATGAGCGTCGAGGTGGACGACGTCCCCCTTCTCGTGAGTATCGCGGCCCGCGCCGATCTGATCGCCTACTCCGACGGCTACTGGATGGAAACCGAGACCGGGGATGCGTGGCTGCTCAGCACCACCCCCGAGCGCTGGGCCGCCCTCGCGCAGGCGTGGCTCCAGAACGTGCCGAGCTCCGTACGGGACATCCTCCCTCGAGAAGCGGGGGTCGTGTGGGGCGCCGGGTTGCGCGGCTTCGTCGACTGGCTGTATCCGGCCGGTGGAGAGTGGATGGCGACCCAGGTTGCCCAGTTCGCCCGGGACGCCGAAATCCTCGGACTCACGGTGCAGGAGGCGACCAGCCGTGCCGGCGCGCAGGTGCTCGGCGGCGACCTCGAGTCGGCGACCGCCACCATGACCGAGTCCCTGCCCTCCGAGGTGGGCGCCGTGTACCTGCAGCACGATCTCTCGATCGTGGCGCCCGGTCCGCTCGCCCCATCCATCGACGCGCGGCTTCGCTGCCTCGCCGATGTCGAAGGACGGGAACTGGCGTCGAGTTATCGCATCACCGCGGCATCCGTGAACCGGGCTCTCGCCGCCGGTGAGAATGCGGAGACGCTGCTCACGTTCCTCGGCGCCATTTCTCTCACCGGGATTCCGCAGCCGGTTCAGTACCTCATCGAGGAATCGGCCGGCCGCTACGGTCGCGTTCGTGTCGGCAGCCTGCCGACCGGGGCCGCCCCCCTGCACAGCTACGTATCCTCCCACGATGCCGCGCTCCTGGGAACCATCGCGGTCGACCAGACTCTCTCCGCGCTGGGACTCGAACGTGACGGCGACCGGCTCATCACCCGCTTCGCCGCCGACCTCATTTTCTGGGCGCTCAGCGACGCCCGCTACCCGGTGGCGGCCGAAAATGCCGCGGGCGAGATCGTTCACTTGCGTCGTCACCAGATGGCGCGCGTCATCCCGCCGACACCGGTCGACCCGGCCCAGACCCTGGTCGACAAGCTCCGAGCGAGTGATGGGGGCGAAGTGATGGCGGCGGATGCCTGGCTCGCCCGCCAACTGGACACCGCCATCCGCTCCAAGGCCACGGTGACGGTGAGCATCAGCATGCCCGGCGGCGTTGTTGTGGACTATCTGCTGGAGCCGGCGAGCGTGGGCGGCGGACGCTTTCGAGCGCGCGACCGCCGTGCTGACATTGAGCGCACCCTGCCGATCTCGAGCATCATCAGCATCACTCCCGCACCGTAGCTGTACGGCTTCGACGCCCAACGGGCGTAGGCTTGCTGGCTATGTCTGATGGCCCACTGATCGTCCAAAGTGACCGCACGGTTTTGCTCGAGGTCGCGCACCCTCTCGCCGAGGATGCGCGGCACGATCTCGCCGTTTTCGCTGAACTCGAACGCGCCCCGGAGCACATTCACACCTACCGCATAACCCGGCTCGGTCTGTGGAACGCCCGAGCCGCGGGACACGATGCCTCGGATATGCTCGCCACGCTCGAAAAGTATTCAAAATTCGCGATCCCGCAAACGGTGGCGGTGGACATCACCGAAACCGTCGGTCGCTACGGTCGCCTCGTGATCGAACGGGACGGCGAGGGCAGCCTCGTGCTGCAGAGCAACGACCAGGCCGTGCTCACCGAAATCGCCGGCGCCAAGCGCATCGCGCCGCTGCTGATCGGCCACCCGTCCACCGACACCTACCTCGTGGAGCCGTGGGCGCGCGGGCAGCTCAAGCAGGAACTGGTGAAGCTCGGCTGGCCCGCCGAAGACCTCGCCGGATACACGCCCGGAACCCCGCACGAGATCGCCCTGCTCGAAGACGGGTGGGCGCTGCGCGACTACCAGAACAAGGCGGTGTCGAGCTTCTTCGACGGCGGTTCCGGCGTCGTCGTGCTGCCCTGCGGCGCCGGCAAGACCCTCGTGGGCGCCGGGGCCATGGCCACCGCCAAGACCAACACGCTCATCCTCGTGACCAACACGGTCTCCGCGCGCCAGTGGCGCGATGAGCTGCTCAAACGCACGACACTGACCGCGGATGAGATCGGCGAGTACTCGGGGCAGGTGAAAGAGGTCAAGCCGGTCACCATCGCCACGTACCAGATCCTGACCGCCAAGCGGAAGGGCGAGTACGCGCACCTCGAGTTGCTGGACGCCATGGACTGGGGCCTCGTGATCTACGACGAGGTGCACCTGTTGCCGGCGCCGGTCTTCAAGCTCACCGCCGAGTTGCAGGCCCGTCGTCGACTCGGGCTCACGGCCACCCTCGTGCGCGAAGACGGCCGGGAAGGTGACGTCTTCTCGCTGATCGGGCCAAAGCGCTTCGACGCGCCGTGGAAGGAGATCGAGGCCCAGGGCTTCATCTCGCCCGCTTCCTGCTTCGAGGTGCGCATCGACCTGCCGCAATCCGAGCGCCTCACGTACGCTGCCGCGGCCGATGATGAGCGTTATCGCCTCGCCGCCACGGCACCGGCCAAACTCGGCGTGGTGCAGGCACTTATCGCCAGGCACGAGGGCGAACGCATCCTCGTGATCGGGCAGTACCTCGATCAGATCGAAGAACTCGCGGCGGTCCTGGACGCGCCGCAGCTCACCGGGGCGACGCCGATCGACGAACGCGAACGGCTGTACCAGGCCTTCCGAGTGGGCGAGGTGAAGGTGCTCGTCGTGTCGAAGGTCGCGAACTTCTCTGTCGACCTGCCCGAGGCGACCGTGGCCATCCAGGTGTCGGGTTCCTATGGGTCGCGTCAGGAAGAGGCCCAACGCCTCGGACGGTTGTTGCGTCCCAAGGAGTCGGGTCTGTCGGCGAATTTCTACACGCTTGTCGCCCGCGACACCGTGGACCAGGACTTCGCGCAGAACCGCCAGCGGTTCCTCGCCGAGCAGGGCTACAGCTACACGATCCTCGACTCGCAAAGCCTCCAGGCCGCCGTCTGAGGCCCCGCCGGGGTCACTCCGCAGGCGGCTCCGCCCGGTGCCGGCGCACGTAGCGCAGGAAGACCATGTCCCCCGCGGTGAACACATGCCACAACGTCATGGCCCGGCTGACCTGGGCGGGGCCAACCGAGATACGACCGGCGGAGCCGCCTTCCAGCACGGGGCTCACGCTCAGGCACACTTCATCCACGCAGTCGGCCTCGAGTAACGCACCGAACAGGCTCGGTCCGCCCTCACACAAGATCTGCGGGTAGCCGCGCGCCGACAGAGCGAGCACCATCGCCACCGGGTCAACGGCGTCCGCGCCGCACACGAGCACATCGGCAACCCGGCTGAGAGCGTTCCGGGCGCGCACGGGCGACTGGGCGTGGGTCACGACAAGGGGGCGCACGACCGCATCGGTGAAAATCGGATGCCCCTGGTCCAGATCGAGCCGTCCCGACACGATCGCGATGGGCGGGTGTGGTGCGAGGCCGTGTTCGACGCGCCAGGCGGCATCCGCCGGCGACAGGCGCACGCCGCCGTATCCCTCGGCGCGGATGGTGCCCGCGCCCACCAGTATCACGTCGGTGAGCATGCGGAGGGTATCGAAAACGAGTTTGTCATCCGCGTTGTTGAGGCCACCGCTCAGCCCGTCGTGGGTGGACGCGCCATCGATGCTCGCGATGAAATTGACGCGCACGAGCGGCACGCGCCGGTCGGCGACCCGGTGACGCTGGATGAGCTCCGGGCGGGAGAGAATCACTGGTTGTGCCGCAGGTAGGCGGGCCGACGAAAACCGAGAATGGCCTCCGTCATACGTGCGGCGTCGACGGCGGCGGTCACGTTGTGCATGCGCACGATACGCGCGCCCTGCAGGATGCACGCGACCATGGCGGCGAGGGACCCCTCCACGCGATCCCCGCGCTCACGGTCGAGCGTCTCGCCGACGAAATCCTTGTTGGATACGGCCACAAGAGTGGGCAGACCGAGCGCGGCCACCTCGTGCAGGCGTCGGGTGATCTCGAGCGAGTGCAGCGTGTTCTTGTTCAGGTCGTGGCCCGGGTCGACCACGAGGCGCTCTGGCGGCATGCCGTTGGCCACGGCCCGGTCGACCCTGGCTTGCAGAAAATCGACGACCTCGTGCACGACGTCGTCGTAGGTGGGCGAGGGGAACGGTGTCCGTGGGGCGGCCAGGCTGTGCGTGATCACCAGTGTCGCGTCGCTGTCGGCGACGACGCGGGCCATGGCCGGGTCGTGGAGTCCCGTCGTGTCGTTGATCACGTGGGCGCCGGCGCGCAGCGCGGCGTCAGCGACCGTCGGGTGGAAGGTGTCGACGGAAATCACCGTCCCGGTACCACGCAGCGCCTCAACGACCGGAACGACGCGGTTGATCTCCTCCGCAATCGGCACCGGAGGACCCGGGGCGAACTTGGCTCCTCCGATATCAACCCAGTCTGCGCCGTCGTCGATGGCCTTCAGCGCGGCGGCAACGGATGCGTCCAGGGCGAACGTGGCGCCGCGGTCGTAAAACGAATCGGGTGTGCGGTTGATGACGGCCATGACCGCCACCTCCCGGGAGAAATCGAACAGGCGCCCGTTCATCCGGCGCCGCGGCTCGTCGATCTTCGGCAGACGCAGTCCTGTCGCGGTTGTATCGGCGCTCATCGGCTGGCCTCCAGTGTCATTTGTGCCGGTCATCGTGTGGCGTCGATCAGCCACCGTCGGGAGACAAGATCGTACCGTGCCATGTTCTCATTCGCGACGTTCCCGGGAACGCCGTGGTGCGGGCAAACCAACCACACACCGTCTACTCACAGGAATCCTTCAGCTAACGCGCAGAGAATGGGGTCATGACTGATGGCCCTCGCATTCTTATTGTTGATGACGAACCGAACATCCGCGACCTGCTCACGACCAGCCTGCGCTTCGCCGGCTTCGCCGTGCGGGCCGTCGGCAACGGCGCCCAGGCGATTTCTGCCGTACTGGAGGAAGAGCCCGATCTCATCATTCTCGACGTGATGTTGCCCGACATGAACGGATTCGGCGTGACGAAACGCCTTCGTAGCGCCGGGTACACGGCTCCGATCCTCTTCCTCACCGCGAAGGACGACACGGAAGACAAGATCACCGGCCTCACCGTCGGTGGCGACGACTACGTGACCAAACCCTTCAGCCTCGACGAGATCGTCGCACGCATCAAGGCGATTCTGCGCCGCACGATGCACGCCGACGAGGACGCCGTCATCCGCGCCGGAGAGCTCACCATGGACCAGGACACGCACGAGGTGCTCGTGGGCACCGAAGCGATTGAGCTGAGCCCCACCGAGTTCAAGCTGCTGCGCTACCTCATGCTCAACCCGAACCGGGTGCTGTCGAAGGCGCAGATCCTCGATCACGTGTGGGAATACGACTTCAACGGGGATGCCGGAATCGTGGAGTCGTACATCTCCTACCTGCGCCGCAAGGTCGACGTGCACTCGAGTGAGCCACTCATCCAGACCAAGCGCGGTTTCGGATACATGCTCAAGGCGGCCAAGGCGTAGTCCCAGACTTCGTTCCTTAGACTGGAGCTCTCATGCATCAGTCATTGTCCGAACGTTGGAGCCGCACCTCGCTGCGATCCAAGATCACGGGCGTGACCGTGCTTATGCTCACGCTCGGTCTGCTTGTTTCGGGCATCGGCACCATGGCGATGCTGCAGCAGCACGTTGTGGCGCAGGTTGACACCCAGTTGCGCGCCGAAATTCAGACGACGCTCACGTCGTCGTCGTCGTCGGCACTGTCTGAGGGCGGCGCCGAACTGGTGCCCTCCAGCTATTACGCCGCCCTGTACGACGCCGACGGGCGGCTGCTCACACGCACGTGGCGAGAGCACGACCACGCCGACCTGCCCGTCGTGGGCATGCCGCTCAACCTGGCGCAAACCGCGCAACTCGACGGGCGCACGCAGACCCTGTACGACGCGTCGCACGACACGTCCTTTCTGGCGGTCGCCGTTCCCGTGGTGATCTCGCCCAACGGAACCTACGGCACCCTCCTGATGGCCGTGTCCCTGAGGCCCACCGAGAACACCATGGCCACCTACCTCACGATCTTCCTGGGCTTCGGCGCCGGCGTTGTGCTCATCGGGGCCATGCTCACGCGTCTCCTCGTCACGACCACCTTCGCCCCGCTGCGCGAAGTCGAGCGCACCGCCGCGGCCATCGCTGACGGTGATTTCAGCCAGCGGCTCGGCGGCGCCACGCCGAACACCGAGGTCGGTCGGCTCAACCGTTCCCTCAACACCATGTTGAACCGCATCGACCGGGCCTTCAAGGACCGTGCCCGCACGATCGATCAGATGCGCCGGTTCGTCGGCGATGCCAGCCATGAGCTGCGCACGCCGCTCGTCTCCGTGCGCGGCTACGCCGAGCTCTACCGGATGGGTGCCCTGCAGACGCCCGACGATGTGGCGCAGGCGATGCAGCGTATCGAGAAGGAGGCCATCCGCATGGGCGGCCTCGTCGAAGACCTGCTGGAACTGGCGCGACTGGATGAGACCAAGCCGCTCGCCCTCGCGCCGGTCGATCTGGTTCCGCTCGCCCGCGATGCGGCACTCGACGCCATGGCCTCCGCCCCGGCGCGCCGAGTCACCGTGGTGACGCCGTTGCCGGACGCGACCGCGTCCCCGGAGTCCGTCGCCGGCACGTCGTCCGAACCGTCACCGGCCGGCATCGTCGACGGCGACACCGCCCACACCACGGGAGCGCTCTCGTTCGCGTCGACGCTCGCCCGACTGCGTACCCGAAAGCCCCGTCGAACGGATGCCCCCGCGCCGCGCGTTGAGGAGACCATCGATACGACCGCCGCCGCGGGTGCAATTCCCGCGATCGTCATGGCGGAGGAAAACAAGATCCGCCAGGTGATCACCAACCTGATGGGCAACGCGATGCGTTTCACCGCCGCCGACAGCCCGATGGAACTCGAGGTATCGGTTGACCCCGCGAACCAGCGCGCATCCATTGCAGTCATCGATCACGGCGAGGGCATCCCCCCACAGGTTCGCGAGAAGATCTTCCAACGATTCTGGCGCGCCGACTCGTCGAGAGCGAGAGAGACCGGCGGCAGCGGGCTCGGCCTGGCGATCGTGGCGGCAATCGTCGCCTCACACAATGGCACGGTTGACATGGTCGAGACCCCGGGCGGGGGCGCGACGTTCCGCGTGTCCCTCCCCCTGGCCGGCAGCCCGAGCGCCCCTCAGCTCTCAGAGCCCGTCACCGCCTGACCGAGAGACGACCGGCCCTCCACTGCCCGCGACGGTGGGCGATTCCGCACAGATTGCTCACGCCGCGACGGGCGGCGTGCATCGGTTCCTATCCTTGAAGCACACCTCAAGGAAGGGAACCTTATGACCAGCTATCAGGTAGACAGCGAGGCACTTGTGTCTGCCGCAAACGCCACCCGCGGCACGATCGGTCGCATCGAGGCAGATGTGATCGGATTGCACGGACAGCTCGTCGGGATCGAAGCTGTCTGGTCAGGGCAGGCGTCGGCGGCCTTCCAGGGCGCTGTCGCCAATTGGAAGGCCGTGCAACAACAGGTCGAAGAATGTCTCTCCGGACTCAACCAGGCGCTCGGTCTGGCCGGCCAGCAGTATGCCGAGATCGAGCAGGCCAACACCCGACTGTTCGCGCGGTGACCGGGGTCACCGATCAGGCGGGCGCAACGTTCATCTCGAGCGCGTTCGCGTCGACGTAGTCGAGGGCCAGGCGAACGGCACCGACGGCCACGATCACGTCCCCCAATGTCGACACGGCCACCCTCGGAGGGGTCGCCGTCCAACGGGGCAGCTCCCCTTCGATCGCAGCCACGAGCGTTCCGGCGGATGCCGCGACGGCGCCTCCAATGACAACGAGCGTGGGATTGAACATGGTCCCGAACATCGCCACCACCCGTGCCATGCGCACGGCGATGCGGTGCAGAATCGCGCAGGCGACGCCGTCGCCCGCGGCCGCCGCGTGAAACACCATCTCGGCCGTGACGGTGCCGTCCACACCTGCCAGCGCCGTCAGGGTGGTCGCGGGGGCCCCACGGTCGACGGCTGCGGTACCCCATAGTCGGGCGAGGCCCGCGATGCCGTCGGCCGTTCCCACTCCGTCGATGAGCTCGAGGTTCCCCACCTCGCCCGCCCCGCCGGCGCTCCCGTGCAGGAGCCGCCCGCTCTCCATCAGGCCGGTTCCGATGCGCTCACCGGCGAGCATCACGGCCATGTCGTCGACCCCGGCGCCCACGCCGCACCATCGTTCCGCCAGGGCAGCGAGATTCGCGTCGTTCTCGATCCGCGCGGTCCATCCGTACCGGCGCATTAGCTCCGCCTGCAACCCCATGTCGAAGGCCTCCCAAAACTCCTGGCCGTGAGAGATGACCCCGTCGCGGCTCACGGCCGCGGCAACCCCTACCCCGGCGGCGAGAACCATCCGGTGGGGCAGTCCCGCCGATTCGAGGGCCTCCGACACTGCCCGGTCAATCGTGGCCACGCGTTCGGCAGCGGGCGCCTCGAAGGCGCTGAACGCCTCCACCGCCTTGCCGAGCCGGCCTCCCGTGAGGTCGGCCACAAGAACCGTGGTCTTCGCTGCGCCCACATCAATCCCCACGACGGCCCCGGCACCGTGGTTGAACCGGAAGTGCCGGGCCGGGCGCCCCTTGACGCTGTCCGACGTCGAGCGACCGCTGCCGAGTTCCAGCACCCACCCGAGGCGAATCAGGTCGTCGCAGGCGGCGATCACGGTTGCGCGGGTCAGCCCGGTGTGCGCCATCAGATCCGAGCCGGTCACCACTCCCGCGCCGCGCATATGCCGGAGGATGACCGTCATGTTCGTGCGC